>Ga0315901_10003520_pt1 | contig 20287 bp, 12 predicted proteins | sample LakEriMetagenome_10_FD_203761 | JGI IMG/M metagenome (GOLD analysis project Ga0315901, IMG submission 203761) | Freshwater fungal communities from buoy surface, Lake Erie, Ohio, United States - Buoy 2 MA116 | ecosystem: Environmental > Aquatic > Freshwater > Lake | place: USA: Lake Erie, Ohio... | reverse complement strand
TAGTGATTGTGAATGACGAGTCGATGCACAAAATTGATGGTGACTTTGACATAGTTGTACACGACGAACACCATCGCTTTGGATCGTTTCCGAAGCCTGGACTTGCAACTAAGTTATTCAAGCACAAGTTCTCGAATAAGCCGATGATCTTCCTGTCAGGAACAATGTCACCTGAGAGTTTCAGTCAGCTATACCATCAGTTTTGGGTGTCAGACCGATCGCCTTGGAGCAGGTACAAAAACTTCTATGGATGGGCAAAGGACTATGTGAATATAAGACAAAAGCGCATAGGAGCATTAATGCACAACGACTACTCGAGCGGAATAGAGACAAAGATAATGGCCGACCTAAAGCCATACATACTGACATACACACAAGAGCAGGCTGGATTCAAGTCTGAGATACGTGAGCACTTCCTGTATGTAGAGATGTCTCCTCTAGTGTACTCACTAGAGGAAAGGTTGCTTAAAGACCTACTAGTCGAAGGCAAGGAAGAGGTTATAATGGCAGACACTCCTGCCAAGCTGCAGTCAAAGCTGATGCAGCTTGAGGGAGGAACGATGAAGTTTGAGTCCGGTAACTCTAAAGTCCTTGACACAACAAAGGCTGAGTTCATTAAGTCACATTTTGCAGGAAAGAAGCTTGGTATCTTTTACGTCTTTAAGGAAGAACTGAATGCACTGAAGTCTGTATTTGGTAACGACCTGACGACAGACCTTGATACCTTTAACTCGACAGATAAGGCTATAGCCTTACAAGTTGTTAGCGGTCGTGAGGGTATATCCTTAAAAAATGCCGACTGTCTTGTGATGTACAACATACAGCATAGCGCAGTGTCATATTTTCAAAGCCGCGACCGATTAACTACGCTTGATCGACCGAACAACGACGTGTACTGGATATTCTCCAAGCGTATGATCGGAGAGAAGATATATAAAGTCGTACAGAAGAAAAAGAAGTATACAGTTAATCATTTTAAGAGGGATTATGGAAAAGCATCTGCTATCTGACCCAAACGTCCGTGAGCTCATCCGGAAGTTCGACCTTGACGAACCACAGTTGTACAAAATAATTGTCGATGACTATTGTTTTATTAACGGAAATATTGTAATTTCGTCAGCGGTAGTACTGAATGACGACATGACGTTCAACCGTAAGGCAGATCTTGAGAAGTTACTGCCGAGATTAAGTGAGTGTAATTTTATATTTAAGAAGGTATGAAAAAGGAACAGCCGCCATATATAGAGATGTGTAACTATGGCACAACTATCAGAGTAACGTTTGACCACAATGACATCAGTATTGATGAGATTGAAGATGCACTGAGAGGCATATTGATTGGTCTTACTTTTAGTCCGAATACTGTAGACGAACTTTTTGGAAAAGATGGAGTCCAAGATACAGAACAAACTGATTAGATCACTTGAAGCAGCAGGGGCTTTCTGTCTGAAGGTCTCTGTCTGCAACAAGCCTGGATATCCTGACGTAACGGCCTTTATGCCTGACGGAACGGTTGAGTTCTATGAAGTAAAGCAGCCCGGCAAAAAGCCACGGCCGCTACAGGAATACAGGATGAAAGAATTGTCGAAGTATGGTAAATGTTATGTGTATGACGGAACAGCTAAACGTGTATATTGCGGATCTGAAGATCAGTCTGATTCCGAGATCGACAAAGAGTAGACTACACCCTGTCTACCGAACACTTGAGAAGTGGCCGATAGTTATGTCTGACGGAATGAAGGTGCACCACGAGATGATGATTAGTCTAATAAGGCGATCGCTAAAAGGCAGGATCAATGAGTGGGATAAGTATATTATTAGGTATGAATGTAGTAATGTTAAATTTTCAACAAGATGCAATTGGACGAACAAAGAATAAAGCAGGTGTATGAATACTTCGATAAAATCGCATACGCTAGATGCAGTGACTGGATTACAGAGATGAGGAGAAGTATTGCAATAATTATGACGGATCAGGGCATTTCGTCTGGTAAGATAGCTAAGGTGCTACATGTTAACCACTGCCTTGTGTCTCACTACAAGAATAGAATGAAGGTACGACCAGATGTTAACAGCGTTGTGTCAGAAAAAATGTGGGAGTGGATTGATGCTGGTCTTTATCCAATGCCAGGACACAACAGTCGAAAGCAGTACTACACGTATTATCTTACAGATACTCCAAACAAGCGGAAGTTCTATGTGTCAGAAAAAAAGAAGAACAGAAGTCTTGATAAGTTTATAGATGAACTATAACGGATGGTGCTATACGCTCGTTTTAATGGCGCTTGCACTTTGTTATGTTTTATTTGCATATTATAATTTAGTCCATTAATTTTGCGGACATGAATGTCAACTACGTCAACTCTGTTATGGACGAGCTGAATGAATACAACGCAGAGTTGTATGAAGCTCTGATGGACGGAAGCCAGGAGGACGTAACAATAGCCATACGAAAAATAAATAAGGTCTTAACTGATATAAGAAAATCTATGTCAGATGACTCAATTAATCTGAAGTAAATGGATTACAAGACAGAAATGATAAAGGAATTGTTAGAGAAATTCCCGAACGCATCTACGCTATCACTTGCTAAAATCCTTCACGAAAATAATCCTTTAGACTTTCCAAGCATTGAAAACGCAAGGGGCGCATTAAGGTATTGGAGGGGTGAAGCTCGTAGAAGCGCTAAAGAGCCTGTTTCAAAAAGAACAGAAGAAGAAAAGAAAGCCGCTTACGCTTGGGCAAAGCTACCAGAATCAGACTATAAGGAGGCAGAACCTTTCGTTATGCCTAGAGGACAGAACAGGATCCTGCTTTTGACGGATATACACCTGCCATACCACGACATTGATGCGCTAAGTTTGGCGCTTCATTGGGGTTACGAAAGGAAGCCAAATGCCATTATCTTAAACGGAGACACTATGGACATGTACCAAGCGTCTCGTTTTATCAAGGACAGGAGGCTGAGAGATTTGAACGGAGAGATTGAAATGACCCGTGATTTTTTGGCACAGCTTCGTGAAGAGTTCGATTGTCCTGTTTATTTTAAGATAGGCAACCACGAAGCACGCTGGGAAAATTATTTGAAGACAGTAGCTCCTGAGCTATTAGGCATAGCAGACTTTGAGTTGAGTAGCATCCTTAGATTTGGAGAGTTAGGAGTTACAGAGATAAAGTCCAACCAGGTAATTAAAGCCGGTAAGCTATCTATTATGCACGGTCACGAGTTTGGTCATCAGGTATTCAGTCCTGTAAATGCTGCACGAGGCCTTTACATGAAAGCTAAAGCCAGCTCTATAATAGGACACCACCACCAAACCTCTGAGCACTCTGAGAAAGACTTAAACGGAGAGGTGGTTACAACGTGGTCTGTTGGTTCTCTGTGTGGTCTAAGTCCTGAGTACATGCCATACAACAAATGGAATCACGGCTTCGCTTGGATTGAAACATTCGACAACGGTGACTTTGAGGTAAAGAATCTCAGAATAATAAATGGAAAGGTAAGATAATAAAAAGCCCACATCTTAATTGGTGTGGGCTTCTTTTTTACTTCAGCTTCTGTATCTCCTGCATATCTCGTATACCTACCGACCCTTCTGTTTCAAAGATCTCAATATACTTCTTTACCTGACGCTCATTCTTTAGCCCTCCCTGACTATCTATCCAGTCGAGTTCATTTAGTACTCTCTCTGACGAGCTCTCAGTCTGTGTGGCTCTCATCTTCTTAACTAGATACTTCTCAACCTCTCCTTCCTTCTTCCTTCCAGTAGCCTCAAGTACTTCATTAAGAGCTTCGTGCTGCTTTTCTGTTAGTTTATTCTCTTTCTTGACATTGTTTTCTATCTTCCTAAAGACAGATCCAAATTCAGCAGGTATACCTAAAGCGGACCACGCTAAGTAGTAAGGCATTATCTCCTTCATCTTATCCTGTCCTTCAGAGTCAATGTACTTTGTCTCCATCTTTCCCCCAAATCCTTCAGACTCAAACTCTCCGTTGTATGCCAAGTTAAGAGACTTGTATACTTCAATCCCCTTATCAAGCGTAATTCTATATACACCTCCAGGGCCTTGAGAGTCGTATTGGGATGCTTTAATTCTTCTCTCCTCAATGTAGTTGTCAATAAACTCCTGAGCCTTCTTGCCTTCTAGTGCTGGCTTTCCTGAGAGTTCTCTTGCTTCATTTTCTGTCTTCAGAGCTTCCTTAGCATCATCCTCCATATACGATGGGGCAATCTTTTTCATGAGAAAATCAGCTCCATATATTACAGGACTATCGGTAAATAATGGCACAGGAGAGAAGATATCCTTAGCAACAGTTCCTATAGTATAACTTAACTGTCTTTCCAAAGACTTCTGTACGTCCTCTTCTTCCGGTTCATCCTCACCTCCAATTGCTGAAGCGATAGAACTTACTATGTAATACTTTATAGCGAAAGATAAAGAGTGGAACGCTGCCATTTCCAAAATCAAACCACCTAAAGATCGTGCAGCTGCCTTTCTGTCAGCTCTAGATGCATCTCCAGAAAACATTATACTGACGTCAGTAGTCATCCTTGACTTTTGGTTGACAACGAACGACATGAATGGGAACAGCGTATTCTTCACAATCTTCTTTATTGACTGACCTGATGTAAACAAGTCTCCCATCAGCATAGCATCAGAAGCATTTTGCTGTCTGTCAACCATGTGCTGTGCATAGTTCAGTGCCTCTTGGTCTACATCTGCTGGGTTATTGTAGTCGATATCAGTAGACTTACCTTTAGCCTCAAGTGCTTTCTTATAGTACGCAATAAATGCCGATCGAGCTGCAAATACATCAGGCTTGGCTAATACTAACTTCAACCATTTTGTATTTACCTTTTCAACTACATCTAACGCTTTTTCTATTTTACCAGCAGCAATTGATCTATCAAGCGCAGCATCTGCATCATCAAAAGCAGCTATAGATTCTATACCTCTATTTGAAATAGGCATCTCAATAGCATCTATCCATCTATGCTGATCCCTTCCAAATGCAAATGTTGTATGCTTACCTGCATTCATTAACGTATTCACGAAGATAGGTATAGTTTGCTTGAACGGCTGGAATATAGAACCAAGCGCTCTTGTTGCACCCATAGATGCCCATATCCTTAGCGATCGCTCTACTTCTCCAATAGTTTGATCATCTGTTCCTACTTGCTTATTTCTTGATCGAAGGATATACTCATCTACACGTTTTCTGAATAAGTCTCTGTCGGATTTATTTGTGATTACCTTATTCCAACTTTTAGATTTAAAGAATCCTTTTATTTGCTTAGTTGCAGCTGCTGTATTTATGTCGATAAGTGCAGCTTTTAGAGCGCGTTGATTGTTATTATCAAAGTTCAGATTAACGTAGCGCTTCTGCTCCATAGATACAGGCTTTGAAGATGGCATAAGTACACCTGTCTTCTTGTCGTACTCATAGTTAAGTACTGCCGAAAAACCACCTCCACCCATTTTATTCATAAGCTTATCTACGTTCTCACTATTGTTAGGATCAAGTGATGAGAACTTATCCGGAGTATAGAACATATCCTTATCAAGAATAGTATTATATACGCTCTGACTTACATCAGCAAGTTGAGAATAGTTATCTGCCCATGTGTTTACCCACCAATTAACAGCCTCTATATTCAATTTATCTACACGAGACTCTATATCCGATATAGTTAGATTGGCATCATTAAGACCAAGCTTTTCAATAAGCATGTCATACATATCTGCAACCTTTGCGTCTTTAGCGTCACCTTCTTCACGTAGTACATCAACACTGTCCTTGATTAATTTTATCTTTCTCTTCAGTTCTTTCTCCTGAGCTTTCTGATCTCCTGCAACAGTTCTCTTCAAGAAAGCATACATGCCTCTCTCGTAGATGTTCTCAGGATCCATAAAGTCTTTACCATTTGCTTTCTTCTTATTAAAAGCTTCATAGTACTCATCGGTATATTTTCTCCATCTTGATGTGGCTTGAGCTACACCTTTTATGAACTTATTTATACCTATATTATCGAGAACGTATTGTGCTCTGTTTGTGCCTCTAAATATCCAGTCAGAAAGTACTGGAAGCGACATCATGTTGTACGCCCAAAAGTTACCTATATTACCAGCTCCAACACTCTTCGTCTTAAATCCTTTAGCTGCAACCTTCTCGGCATTTCTCTGACCATTATAAGTATTCGTGATAGCCTCAACCCCGTCAATGATACCGTTAGTTATGAAGTTGTCCATCGCCTCTATAACCTGAACAGCATCACGGATGTCCATCTTTGTGACGTCAATCTTCATCATGTCTGACGCTACTTCCTTCTGTCTGTCAGTAAGCTCAACAGCTTCTCCGGTAAAAGGATCTCTGCCATTTAACATCGACTCAACGATAGGACGGTATACATCCATAACTGAGCCTATATAAGAAAGTATGGCTGCCCTCTTTTCTTCAGCAGGCAACTTAGTTTCAGGATCCCTTAGCTCACCTATGATCTCAAGTATCTCCTTAAGGTTCATGTCCTTTGAGATAACACCTGCTGCAACAAGGTCGTCATTAACAGCAAGTATCTCAGCCTTTCTGTACTCCTCTATTTCCTTGTTGGCATTCTCAATGTACTCACTAACATCCTTAAATGACATAGATGTCCTCATCTGAGCCGATACGCTAATCTGCTCTTGATCCATCACATTGTCAATATCAACACCTGTAGTAACACCTAATCTCGACGGGCGAACAGCATTTAGTACGTTGTTAGCTTGCTCAATGTATGCGTCAATATCTGAGAGCATCCAAGGCTGTATTTTTGAGAAGTCTTTAGCCACAGAGACAACAGATGCCTGTAATCCTTTTGACTTCAGTTTGCTCTTTATTTTCTTCTGAAGACTATTTGCCTCCTGTAATTTCTGCTGGTAGTCAGCACGCTCGAACAGTCGCTCTGCATACTGCAACGTTCGCTCGACCATTATAGGGTTGTCAACGTTCGTCATCACAACACGCTTTGCCAATGCTGATGCCTGCTGTGCTGTAACGATACCTCCACGCTTCATCTCGTTGATGAGAGCTACAAGCTGACGTTGCTTTTGTTTGAGTGATTGTGAAGACTGACGAGCAGCACGAGCCTCAAGTCTTAGTTGATCTTTTAGTGCTGCTGCTTCGTTTACAGTAACTTTCTTGGGTGCAGGCTTTCCGAGTATTTTAGATACAGATGGAGCTTTTCTCTGCTTCATTGCAGCGTTAATATCTTTCTGATCAAATCCTGACTTCTCTAAATATTTCTTTATAGCAGCATCAGAAAACCCGTTCTCTCTAGCTATAGATATTATGTCATCTATCTTGTTGGTCTTTGAGAACATCACCTGGAGTGACTTTATGTCAGCTTCAGTTACCTCTTTTCCACCAAGAAGAACACTCAGAGATCCATCTACAAATTCATTTAGTGACAACTTTTGGAACTCTTCAGGTGTCAATTTATCAAATGCCTTAAACTTAGACTTTATATAATTGAATGTAGCATTAAGCCAATTCTTGAATTTAGATTTTTTTCCAGCTTCAATTATAGCCTCTCCTTTACTTGCAATTATCTCAGCCATTGCTTCTTCTCTTGCAAGATCAGTATCTCCAAATTCTTCTATCTTCTTTCTAAGTATGTCAGTTCCTTCTAATAGTGAGAACCCCTTTCTTAGTAACTCTGGATTGTTTTCTCTAAGGAATCCCATCCATATATGTGCAAATTCATGTATGGCCGTATTAGAATTAGCTTTTTCTGGATTTAAATAAACTTTTCCATCTATAGTGAAGCCATAGATAACATCACCCTTTCTTATAAACTTGTTTACATTTGGATCTTGAATTGCCTTGTTGAATTCCTCTTGAGTTTCAAAGACTGAAACAGAAGGAAATGCTATCCTCATTTTAGCTAGAAGCTTCTGTAGATCTGTGATTTTTGAAGATAGTTTAGCTCCTCTTAGTGTCTTCATTGATGCTATAGCTCCGCTAGAAGCTATGGCTTGATCCACAGTTACATCTACAGATGGGAATACGCCACTCTTGTTAGGCTTATTCATTACAAAAACCCTAGCGTATGCTTCTGGAAATACGTCAGCAACATTTACAGGATTTTCAAGAACCCCTATCAATTTACCTTTTACTCCATAAGGGTAATTTCTGTGAACGACTTCTCCGTTACTTGATGACGTTACTTTCCCATTTATAACATCTACTCCAACAATCGCTATCACATGATTCTTTGGTATATCCTTAGTGGCCTCTTCTTGTATTGATTCGTTTATAGTGTTAAGGTGTATATATTTTCTAAACGATTTATCTTTATTTCCAACAAGTGCAAGAGCGGACTTTTTTGTTACATTACCTCTTTCTGGATTCGTCTTCTTGTCTACACTTCCAGTAAAAAGTATTTTTGTTATTCTTGCCCTGCTACTTATTGGTGTTAGTTCATTCATGTTATCAAGTAGCTCGTCTATAGTTCCGAACTTCTTGTCTTTTATGAATTTGATGACTTTATCAGAAGACATTACAGATTTTGACATTGAATCTATCTCCTTGTCACTCATAGGTTTCTCCCCAGCCTTTTCTCTACGCCTATTCTCTGATTCTATCTCAAAGTCAACTATGTCCTCTATAAGACCATTTAATGAGTCTGTTCTTTCTGATTTTGAAAAATTCTTTCTTATAGTGTCTGCAGCAAATCTAAATAAAGCCTCATTAGTAAGTATTGAGTCTTGACCCATTTTTACTACAGCCATAGGTACATGGCCATTTGGTAATTTCCCTTCTGCCCAAAGCCTGTCAAATAAATCCTTGTTTTTGTTATATACCTCTTTTGCTCTAGACAATGTCTTCTCTGCTTCTGCAGATGTAGTATTCGCCCAAGCATTATTTTCATTCCCATCAGTAAGGCTGAACCCAAGCCCTCCATTCACGTCTATTGTGTTTCCTGTAAATGGATTTTTAACCTGTCCAGATGATAGTTGATCAGATATGGTAAAAATAAATGGTATTCCATTAAATTCAGATATATCTTTTATTATACCTCCGTTTTTAATAGACTTTAGTTTTTGAGCAAATCTTTTGATTAAAGATTTTATGTTTGACTTGTTTTTAGTACTCAAGTTTGATGGAACATCAAAATTAGCACTATCTTCAGGCATCTGATTTATTTCTTCTGTTATCTTATCCACATCATCAAAATCAACAGCACCTTGCTCTCCCTTTTGGAACTTAGGAGTTTTCTTCCCAAAAAATTCCTCAAGTCTACTCACTTCATCATCTACTTCTTTTTCTGCAACCGGTACAGTATCTGGAGCTGCTTCTTCTTCGACAACTGCTGCAGCTTCTGTAGGTTTGATATTTGCTGTTGCTTGCTTGAATTCTTCATCTTGCTCTAATAATTCATTAATAAATTGCTGTTGTTCTGGAGTCTGGTACTTCTGAAGCTCTATCTGATAGGCTATATCAATGGCATCTTGACCATCAAACATTGCTGTTCTGCCTGTATCATCTTTCAAAGATACCCTCATTACTTCTCCAGCAGGCGTGTATTCTATTCCTTGCGTTGGAAGTTCTGACTGAATATTCCAATTGTTTCCATCTATAGAAACTTTTCCTTCCCTAGTTATAGAGATTCTTTCTTGCTCAGTGTTAAGACCAGGTACTTGAGTGTCTATAACTTGATCAACATTTCCTAATTCGTAAATTCTTCCAGTAGCTCGATCTTCAAAAACAACTTGCTGACCTTCAACATATACATCTCCTTTTAATGGAGAATCAAATGTAGTTCCACCATATTCAGATAAAGTAGCTGGTCTATTTACAACTTGTCTTGTTGTCGGCTGAACAGAAGTAGGTTGAGTAGTAGTTACTTCCGCTTCACTCCTGCCTTCGACAGCGCGATCGCCAAGATCTGCTTCTGGCTGCGCGGCTTGTGCAACGGCCTTCTTCGATCTATCATTGAGCTCATTTAGTTCTGATAATAAGCTTGATGCTATCTTATTTTTAGCTATAAATTCTTCATTATCAAGAATTTCATCCTCAGTAAGACCTTGCTCTATAAGATTCATTCGTAATGCATTCTTCTCATCCCAAGCTGCATTAAACTCTTCTTCCTTTGCTGCTATTTCTTCTTTGCTGACACCTTCTTTGGTAGCGCCTTGAGGTTCTGCTTTGGGTTTTCCTTGCGCCACTTCTCCGCTAACTTCGGATTCTGGCTGTACAGGTACTTCACTTGTTGTTTGCTTTTGAACGGCATTTTGACTGATTGTTTGTAGTTCGTTATTTATTTCTGCTATCCTTGCCTTCTGAGCAACAACCAGGTTGTCCTCCTTTCCGGCAATTTCTTTTTCTATCTTTGAACGCTCTATCAAAAGATCAGTAGACTGGGCTACACCCTCTGGAGATAGATTGTCAGGCATCTTTGCAAATAGACCAGACGCTTCTTTTATTGCATTTATTTGCTCCTGAGCTTCATCTTTTGTTATCTTGCCAGACATAAGTTTTGTCTTAATGTCTGTGATGAGCATTGATCTGAGGTTAGAGTCTTCGATGACTTTTTTTGTCATCTCCATATAAGATGGACTTAATCTATTGAATCCATTCTTTATACCCCTTACAGCTCCAGAAGGAACACTCATTATTGTTCCGCCAAGCGCACCCATATATGCCTCATATAATGCGTCTTTTGCCCAATTAGATACATCAAATGGTTTTATTTCCTTTCCATTTTCATCCTTACCTTGCATCCAATTGAATCCAGCTTTAAGAGCAGATCCATACAAAGACTGAACACCTTCAGTGGCTCCCTCTAATACATTTCCTCCTGCAATTTTTATTAAGCCAGCTGCTATATCTTTTTTGAATTGAGAAGCAATGGCTCTTTCAATAGCATCAGTGGTTGCATCCTTACCAAGTCCAGATATGGCTCTAAATATAATCCCCTTAGATATAGCTTGAGGTATCTTACCTGTGGCTCCAAAAGTAGTAGACAACTTATCAAGATAACCTACGCCAAGGCCATAAATAATTGCAAGACCTTCCTTTTGCCATGACGGTATACCCTTAAACTCTTCGCTGTCCATTTCAGACTTTATCTCATTGTATGACATTGAGAAAAATGGAAGAGTTTCTGCTGATTTTGTCAATATTTTTCCTGCTCCAGCAGCTTTAGTAGTTCCTCCAGTAAGTACAGCAGCAGCTAAAGCACCAACAGACTCAGCAACTGAAAACGATGCTTTTGTTATATCCCACCTGTCTTCTGATTGCATAAATTCTTCTGTAGTCATTTCGCTACCAAGCATTTTAGCAAAAAAGTCTGGGGCATCTGGATCCACTAATCCTGTAAATCCGAATACGCCTTTAACAAAGCTATTCCAAAGCCCACCTCCTACGCTACCTTGCTGCTCATTGTATGCGAAATATAAAGCAGCATCTTTTTGATTTTGCTCCTCTATCGTGTATACCTTATTTATGTCTGAATTTATTTGATTGTCTTTAATTATTAAATCATCATACTCAGTTTTAAGTCTTGACATTTCAGAGTTGTACTCTTCTTCTGTCATTGATGATTGTGAAGAGTTTACCCTTTCTATCTCTTTATTTAATTCGCTCAATTCATTTACTACATCTTTTCTTGAAAGCGCTAAGTCATTGACATATTTGTCATTTATCTTATTCTTTTGAACAAATGAGTCTCTATTAGCTACAGCTATAGCGGCTAAATCTTTTCTTTCCTCCTCTGTATTAGCTACACGGCTAAGATCAGCTATTCTTTGTTGTCTATTATAGTCACCAGTAACTATCTTTTCTCTTAACTCCATTGCCTCAGCTCCTAAAGCAGCTATTGGCTTTGAAGCTATTTCTTTCGCATTTTCTTCCTTAGCTTTTTCAAACTCCTTCTGAGACCCAGCGGACATAAGTCTAGCCCTCTGTTCGTCAAAATCAACTTTAGTTATGTCAAGATATTTTTCTTTAGACTTTTTTATCTCTTCATTTTCCAAGTCAACATAATCTCCTAATTGCTGATTTTCTTGTAAGAATTTACGCAAATTTCTAGCATTCTCTCTATCTGTCTCGTCTGTCCAGTTGTCAAGGTTTATTATAGTTTGTTTCCCATTAGAAGCAGTAACTCTTACCTGATCTCCCTTACCTGTTTCATCAAACTTGAACCCTAGTTTGCCATAATCATTGCGAAGTTTTACTACAGCTTCCTCCTCTTCTCCACCTACAAATTCAGTATTTATGTCTTTGAATTCTGTGTAAGACTGCTGCCTTGTTATTTGAGCTTCACGTTTTTTCTTAGCATCTTCAGATGGTTTTACAGATTTTCCGAATTGACGATTTAACGCACTTATGGAACCTTCATCAGATATAACAGTGAACTCCTCTTGACCTTTACGTCTTACAGACCATACCTCTTGACCATTAACTAGCTTGTCAACACGATATTCATTTTCTTCTTTATTAGGAAATCCTGTGAATATGTCTTGATTCGATACTGTTGATGCCTTTTTACCAAATTTTTTATTTAGTGTAGAAACTCTTGATGGATCTGTTATAGGCTTATCATATATGTCAAGCCACTTGTCGCCTGCCTGACTTGTATGACTATATTCATACCACGATTCTCTTCCATCAGGAGACTTTTTTATTGCATATGCTCTTCTTCCTTTTCCAGCATCACCCATTATAACTGTTTGGTATGATCCATCAGGAAGTTTTCTCTCACTTATTACCTCGTATGAAGATACCGAAGGCTGAGACTTTTTCTTGCCTTGAGTAGCCGATGAAGAAGGTTTTTGAACCGATTGAGAAGGTGATGCCGTAGGTTCTTTTTTTTTAATAGGAATACCAAACTCGTCAACAGTAGGTTTCGACTTAGATCTTATCGGAATTCCGAATTCATCAAATTCTGGCATATTATATTATTTTGATACCTTTTTGCTGTAATAACTTCTTGTACTCATCTGTTGTATATCCAGCTGCTTTTGCTTTTGCTGGTATGTCAGATGCTTTTATTGTGGTTGCAGATGGCTTTCCACCCGATCCTGCAGGCTGACCTGGCTTATAATATTCGTCTCCATATAGTTTTTTGTAGTCTTCTTTACCCCTAAAGTACATTGGAACATCTCCATCAAGATTTTTTAAGTATTGAGTCATTCCTTCAGGACTATATACCTTTACTGGATTATTTTGATCTACAAAAATACCTCCTTTTCCATCTTTTAGTACTCTTTTTATGAGTACATATGGCTTACCAGATGCATCTTTTTTAGACTCAAACCTATAATTGTCAGTGTCAAATCCAGCAAAATCACCTTTAGTTACTGCGTCAGCAGAAGCTATGTAAGCATTTATTGCAACACTATCTTTAGATCCGCCTCCGCCACCACCGCCAGAAGACCATTGCTGTCTTGGAGAACCGGTAATGCTATATTCCATCTGCATGTCAATAGCTCTGTCAGCTATACCTTTTGCAAATTCCATCTGCTCGTCCGTAAGCTCAGGAACATACTCGCCTGCATCATTTTTTGTAAACTTAACAGCAGACATTCGTATTTGCTTTTTTTCATCTTCAGTAAGAGGACTGCCTTTAGCTGCCTCTTTCTTAACCATCTCCTCTTGTATCATTCGATCGCCCTCTGTATCTTTCATGTAGTACATACCACCTCCTGGTACTCCATTATCTACAATTACAGATAGAGCTGCTTTCGGATTGCTGATGATAGCATTTACAGCATTTATTTTTGCTTCTTCATATTTAGGCTGTAGTCTAATAGACTCAACGGTTTCCTCTCCGCCACGACCTTTATCTGTCCATTCTTGAAATGAAGCCCAGTTACCTGTGATGTTCTTAACTGCCTCAGATAAGTTTATGCGGTTTATCTGCATATTTTCAGGACGAGCAAAGTCACGGTAGTCAATAAGATCGCCAACCTGCTCTCCAGTGTTTGGATCCACCTGCTGAAGATACATTGAACCGTCCTTACCTATGACCATCTTCTTGTTATTCAAGTCGGCAGCATTTAGATACTGCTCCATAAGAAAGTCCTCTGCATTAGATGCAGCGATAACGCCATTAGCGTCAGGCGTATTTCTTTCTTGGTATAACTTGAATCTTTCGTCAGCTGTCTTTGCTTGTTCAGCGAAGTTCTGCCAATGCTCCTGCATATTTGCAGCGATTCTTTTATATTCTGCTGAAGATATCTCTCTATTGTATAGAGCTCTTTTTGCTTCTAAGAGTTGATTCTTTGCAGCATCAGACGAGCTAATAACAAAAGTATTTAGAGACTGCTTCTCTAAATTTAATGGCTTGTTTAATAGAGAGTTTGTTTGGTCAAATGTAGCCTGATTTTCCTCCCTAGCTTTTTTCTGATCGACACCAATTTGATTTATGCCTTCAGCTATTTTATTTGTAAGTCCAGCCCAATCAATTGTGCCGCGACTTATGTATCCCACATCTTCTAGTGCCATTACTGATTTCCTTGATTTTCATTCAATTGACCTTGACCCCATTTAGTGCCAACATACAGCCCAGTATCTGGGTCGAAATCACTTTTAGCATATTGAAGTGCTCCAAGAGCTGAACCAAACATACCCTCTACTGCCGATGACCTAGCAGCGGCTGCTTGTTGTTGAGCATTTACTGCGGCTCCAGCTCTATATCCTGTTACTGCCTCTTGTCTAGCCAAATTCTCTTGCTCAATTGCAGACTGCTCTCCAGCTATCATTTCTTTTACTCTTTGATCTTCTTGTGCTTGAGCTTGAGTAATATCTGCCATAGCTGCTGCTTGACCTTGAAGCATATTTGCAGTTCCACCTATTGCCGCTTCTGGACCCATGCCCTGTAGAGCTTGCATGCCTTGTGCTGTCTGCTGATTTAAGGCTTGAGTTTGTACACTAGATACGTCAGCTCCACCCATTCCAGCATATACATTTTTTCTTGTTAGACCTGCAAGTTGATTTAAAGAGGCATTAGCTTCAGATTGAGCTTTCTTCATCTCTCTGTTAGCCTTTATAGCCTCCAATGCGCTCATACCAAGACCTGCCAATGATACGCCTGCTGAAATTAGTCCAAACATAGTGTGATTAATTTACAGCAAAGATAAGCAAAAAATGCGTTACGGGAAAGATTTGAATACATTTGTTGAGACCTCAAATATCTCAACCTCTGAAGTGTCACTATTAGAAAGTGTTACTTCCATCCAAGCGCCTCTAGCTCCATACGATTCAGCTACACTGTTCTTTACATATACAATAAAGTCGCCAGGGGCTGGAGTGGATATTGCCGACACGAGTGTTATGGAGTTATAGTTATGTGATGCCACTGCTCCAACTTGAACTAAAGACCCTCCAGATAGTTTGTATATAGTATCACCCTGGCTGACTGAATTGCCAATGCCGAACCCAAATGTTATAACAAGAGAAGAAAATGTCTGACACTGACCTATGCCTTGAGTAGATATTGCCGTGTGGTCAAGGTCTCCTGCATCCCTTCTGACATAAGCAAACCACCCCTCTTCTTTCTTTGCAAACCAGTCATCGTCAATTTGACCCGTGTTTACATCTGTCGTTATGTCTGCCGTCCAAGGTTCATTAGACTCAATTTCCAACGTCTTAAATACCTTCATCTCTGTAGGATCTTGATTGAAAATAGTTGTCACTGTAGACGGATAGTTAACATTGTTTCCACCCTGTCCTGGAACCTCCTCAATATAGAACTGATTTCTAACCTGATTGGTGTCGTGCTTGTAAAGCTGACCGTTCTTCCAAGTATAGAATGTGTTATTCATTCCTATCATCCAGTCAGGATGATATGACCAACGTGATGTCCAACCTTGACTTGTAGGTGAATATGTCAGTGTATCTGCCGCCATACTACAAAGATACTAATTTAGTCTGTACGGACTGTATTAATTCATAGTACCTACGACTGCAATGATCCATGTCCACATCTACATCAACTCCATAAGGAAGTCTGTCAATAAAGTCGCCCTTATAAAATAGCCCTCTATTGGGAGCTGCAACACCTGCGTTGTGGAAGAACGACAGCTCATCCCAACGACTGATATGACAAGTAGCCCAGCAGAAATCAAACTCTTTTGGTACTTCTACAATAAAGCCTCTCTTCCAAGCTGTCCATAGCTCTGCCCACATTGATGCTGTCCATATCTGTATGCCGTACTGATGGTCTTCAGGCTTGATATGAGACACTTTCTTCAGTAGTGCATATAGATTGTTCGAGTGTACATTAACCTCCATCCAGTAGTCAGAAGTTACATTCTTCATAAGCTTCTGTGCGCCACCTGAGTTCTGCTGGTTTGCCTCAACTACTGACCGGTCTATACCAACTGTCGCGCACATTATATCGAGTATAGATGGGCTCTTGCTCTTTATGTAGTCCGCTCCAATGTAACTGATAGTATCACTGAAGTACCATGTCTCTTCATTTAGAAATGGTGAAAAATCAAAGTACTTGGTAAACACAAAGTCAGCGTCATGGAAAAATATAGCACAGTCTTTCAACCATTCAAATTTCTTGAAGTGTTGAGCGAGAACAGCAGACTGCATAGCAGGCGCATAGTCCGTTTCTTTGTACTTATAAAATTGTATTTCCACATCAGGATATGCGTGATATAGATCCGCCCAAGACTGATCAATGTCATACGTGTATCCTGCGACAATATGTATATCTTTAGGATTATAGCCAAGTCGCAAGAACTGTGTAAGATACACCTCAACCTGCCACGCATAATACTTAGTGGCAGGCTGGGCGCTTATTAATTTTAGACGCATACGTAACTATTTCCAGTCCAAACAGTACCATCCTTCCACCAATATGAAGTGGAGATGTTCAGCTTTTTATACCATCCAGCAGGAGCTAAGATAGTTCCGTTCGCATCTGTGTATATGTTGTTTCCTGGAGTGCCCATTGGTCCATCTATCCAGTAGTCAGATATAGCACCAGTACATGAAGCTAAGTTAGTTAACCCATATCTAGCTATAACCTTTGTAAGTGGTGCAGCTGTAGTTGTCGTTGTGGTAGTAGTTGTTGTCGTTGTAGTTGTCGTCGTTGTAGTTGTCGTTGTAGTAGTAACTCCCTGACAATCCACACAGTTGTCGTATGTAAACAATATAGTACCTACAGCTGGACCACTCATAGCGTAAGAGTCTATGGTGAAGCACTTACCGTTTGTTATTTTAACTACAGTACCTAAAGCCAATTGTGCAGCAGCTTGTTGCGATAACACTTGTGGCGGATCTGCGCTACCACACTCAATCGCGTTATAATACCAGGTAGGCAGAGTAGTAGTTGTTGTAGTAGTAGTTGCTGCACAGTTCACAACAGCAAGGACTTGACCTAGTATGCTTATTTGTATGACAATACCAGTAGACACCTTGTACCACTTAGATAGACCGTTAAATGGAATAGTTCCTAGCGCATTAGTGTAAACAAAATCGTTTACTGCAGGAACAGCTCCTATGCCGTTATGGTAGTATGTAGTCCAAGGAGCAGCTCCGTTGTCACACGCAAGAGATGAAGTATTGAACCCATCACTGTCCATGCTAAATGACGTAATAGGAGCAGCTGTTGTAGTTGTTGTCGTGGTGGTGGTTGTTGTAACGCCAAGGCATGTATTACAGTCAGCATACACAACCGTAGGGTTCTCAATGTCAAGATATGGGAACGTAGCTGTTGTAGTTGATGTAATAGTCCAGCAGTTGCCATCTGTAGTCTTCACAACATCAGTGACAATAAGACCGGACGAAGTAACATCAAACAACACTGCCTCTACTCCAGGAGCTAAACAAGACTCAGCTATGAAGTAATCTCCTGTGGGCAAAGTTGTAGTAGTGGTTGTAGTAGTTGTAGTAGTTGTCGTTGTAGTAATAGACGGGCACTCATTCTTTTCACACACCTTACCTAACTGGTCTATCTTCACCGTATATGTTGACGGATCAATACTATACCAAAGCTCTCCACCCATCAAAGGCTCTTGACCTTTTTCGTCTTTGAATATGTGATCACCGACTTCAGGAACATATCCAGCTCCGTCATGATAATATACTGAGTAGTTAGGTGAAACAAGCACACAAGCGCTGTCGCCAGTATCTTTGAAGTTCTCAACATCTATCAGGAATGGTTTAATTTGTATGCCTGTATACACGTCTATAGCCAACGTCTTTGTCACTGATGTTCCAAAGCAATTCGTAGCCTCGATATCCACAGTGAATGAACACGAATCAGCAGGCGTTCCAGACAGAACTCCAGACTCAGATATAGTAATTCCTTTGGGCAGTATGTTTGGTTGTGATGGACTAATAAGCGTGGCAGATCCTCCTCCTGCAATAACTGTAGGGGTAGTTGTTGCTGATACCGTGTCCGTGTTATTAGCAGACACTGTTGTTCTCTTTGTCTGACCATCACATGTAATATAACTATATATAGTACCATTTGTACCTCCAGTTATAGAATAGTCATTGCATGGTGAATTAACTATAGCCCATGAAGTAGGATTACCAGTAGCGAGAAGGTTTATATTTACAGGCTTACCTACAGCAAGTGTAATGTCATCCTGATACACAAATGGCGGAGCGTACTCTAGGCAGTCACACCCTCCAGCATCATAAACAACACCGTTGCTGTCTATAGCTACATATGTACCACCAGACACAGGAGGTACAACCAGTGATGTAGTAGACGTCTGATGATATGCATTGCCTCCATCAAATAATGTACCCGTACTTGTGGTGTATATCCTGTCTCCAACAGCAGGTAGAGCATTTGCTCCGTCATGGTAGTACTGAGTACTTGGTATCTGCGAACAGACATTAGCAAGCGTACCATTAGTAGTGTCTATGTAGAAGCTTGTAAGTGTTGGATCTATCTCTGTTATAAAGAATGATGTAGAGTTTAGAACAGCAGATGCATATACAACGGAATTAGGTAAAGACAAGTACTTGTTAAACCTTATCTGTCCAGTTCCGTTGTTTACAAGACCGTTATAAGGAGACGATAAAGCTATGTTTTCAGGGGCGACTCCAGCCGCTATAAGGTCATTGTAGTTTGCTAAAGTGTTTAAACCAACATACCCAGTGTCACCAACTATTACTCCATTCCACTTTACTTGTATTCTAACAGGCTTGTCTGTTATAACATAATCAAATCCAGCGTTACCTACTACAGTTCCAAAATCCGCTTCTATTATTCTTTCTGTAGCATTTCCGGAATAAGACACCGAACCATCATCGAACTTGTCAGAGTAGTCAAATATCAAGTACAAATACTCAAGATCATTTGGATTGCTGAACACAAAAGTTCCCTCGTAATATCCACCATTACTTGGATTATATACAACAGGTATTTCTGTCGCAAGAGATACTATTCTGCTGTTTTCATCTTCTGTGTACAATGTATCAGAAACAAGATAGTACACCTTATTATTTAGTCCAGGCTGCAACTTCTGAGTACTTGCATTTGTTCCATACCCAGCTAACACTGTTACGGTATCACCATCTGCAGGCATATAATCAAACCCACCGATACCTGTTCTTGAATCAAACAAGGCAACACCACCATCCTCAAGCAATACATTGTCAAATGTATATGTTGAGCTACCTGTATAACTAAAACTTTGACTAGCCTTCATTATTGTGCTTTACTATTTAATACGACAGAAACTAATGTACCAGACTTACCCTTAGCTTGTCTTAATGTAAATGTTTTTATTAGCCCATCACAATATGTGATCCTAACGTCTACAGATCTGTTGCTTGCTGTTAAGTTAGCAGCTACAGAGCCATATATATCTTGAGACCCTATACCCGATGTTGGAACATCTGACAACCAGTTAGTACCAAACCCTGCATTTATAAGTGTTATAGTCCAAGCAGCATCTGTTGTTATTATAAATAAGAAGTAGCCAACAGGGCCATTCTTCGGAACCTTTAATTCAGTCCTGCTTATAGACAATGTACAAGGTATAGCTCTCTGTGTTGTGTTTGCTAACACATAATTATGATTGTGAGGATCGTATGCGCCAAGCTTTTGAGTTATAGGATTATCTACCATCAAGTCTCTAAAGTAGTCTCGCATACCAAAAGAGCTTATTTCAAACAGCTGATCCCTTGATCCTATCTCAGTAGTCGTAACACCAAGAACAACACCTCTTCTTGCGTCAGTAAAGAATATCTGATTTCCCCATTGAGCGAATGACTCTGGGTTCTTACTTATCCCATACTCACCAGTGAATGGTATCTGACCGCCAA
>Ga0315901_10003519_pt1 | contig 20290 bp, 18 predicted proteins | sample LakEriMetagenome_10_FD_203761 | JGI IMG/M metagenome (GOLD analysis project Ga0315901, IMG submission 203761) | Freshwater fungal communities from buoy surface, Lake Erie, Ohio, United States - Buoy 2 MA116 | ecosystem: Environmental > Aquatic > Freshwater > Lake | place: USA: Lake Erie, Ohio... | reverse complement strand
GTCATTCGTATAAGGGTCAGTGCTATGCGTTGGTGCAGCCGATACTTCTCAAGGCCGAGGGCCAGAATAAATCCACCCATGAAGAGAAAAATTACCGGGTCCCCATAGGGCTGTGCAGCTTCTTTCATTGTCGTTATTCCTGCCAGAGGCATAATTACCAGCGGCAGCAGAGAAGTGATGGGAATTGGAACGGGTTCAGTTATCCACCATAAAACCATCCACGCGCCGATGGAAACAACAGATTTTGCATGCCCGGGAAAGATCGACTCAGGCAGCAATAGTTGGAGCAGAACAAAAAGAGTCGGACCACCAATTATGGCGATTCTTTTGACAAGGGAAGAATTCATAGGCAATAGGTCTCCTAAAGTAATTCAAATTTGAATTACCTGAACCTAGTTTGTGATGCTTCGGAATGGTTATTCGGCAGCTACTGAAGGCTCAGAACCAGTCTTGGAATTGCCAGGCTTAACGACGATTTCTCTTCCGTCGAGTGTGCTGTTATCCAGAGACTCAATAGCCCTCTTTGCTTCATCTTCATTCTCCATTTCCACAAAGCCATATCCCTTGGAACGGCCTGTGTCACGGTCTCTGACGATTTTTACTGAATTGACCTGCCCAAATGCGGCAAACGCCTTTTCAAGATCCTCTTTCCTGGTCTTGAAATTAATGTTGGCGACAAAAATATTCATGACGATAGTATTTGGGTACCAAACTTACCTCCGTCACAAAGAAGATCATTTGTTGCTAAAATTCCAAAAATGTAGTTGGTAACGCAGTGATCGCGTGTTGATTTGGTAGCAGTTTAGTGTTGCTCCATTAACTCTTTGGCGTACTTCAATGCAGTTGCCGATGGAGAATTTCCCGAAATGATACGGGCAAGCTCTTCAATGCGCAAATGAGGTTCTAAAAGTTTTATTTGGCTGGATACTCTATCTGCTCCACTTTCCTTAAATACTACATAATGCGCATTGGCCATTGCTGCAATTTGCGCTAGATGTGAAATCGAGATGACTTGGTGCTTTTGAGACATTTTTCTCATCAATTGACCAAGCTTGAGTGCGATGTCTCCGGAAATTCCTGCGTCAATTTCATCAAGGATAAGGGTAGGCATTGATGTCCGCTCCGCCATAACGTATTTGACCACAAACATGAGTCTGGAAAACTCGCCACCCGAAGCGGTTTCAGCAATTGGACGTGTGGCTACACCTTTATTGGCACTGAACAGCATCGCCACACGATCCATGCCGGAAGGTCCTGGTTTTTCACATTCATGTTCAATATTAAAATGTGCATCTGGGATTCCTAACTCCTTCAACAGACGTTCGACTTCTGAACTGATTTTTTTTAAAACTTTCTTTCTGGACTCTGACAGTAATTCAGCTTTACTGATAACTTGATTTCTTAGCTTTTCGACAGTAGTGCTGGCTTTACTGATTTCCTCATCAAGATGATCTGTTTTATAAACTTGCTCGGAGAGTTTTTGTCTGAGATTCAGTAATTCTTTTATAGAGGTTGCGCGGTGCTTGCGTTGAAGTTGGTACAGTAGGTCCAGTTTTTCCTGTGCCTCTATAATTTTTTCGGGATCAACATCAATATCTTCTGCCTTGGCATTGATCTCAGCTTCCAGATCATCCAGTTCAGTTTTTAAGGACTCCAACCGATGTAATAAGTCGGCGTAGGAGGCATCATAGGAAGAGATGCTGTTTAAAAGTGAACGCACTTCAGTCAAAATTTTCCGACCCGAGTACTCTCCATCACTCAATAAATTTAGGCTATGTTGAAGCTTGGTTCGGATCAGTTCAGCATTCTCCCCAACCTTTACCCTCGCTTCAAGAATCTCCTGGTCACCTTCTTCCAATTGAAGCTTATCTAATTCCTGAAATTGAAAGCGGGTATAATCGGCTTCCAGTCGTAATTTATCTGCCTCTGATTCTAATTTCTGAAGGAAACTTTCGGCGTCCCGAAACTGGGTCCATAGTGTTGCATACTGCTTTAGTGATTCCGCATTACCCGCGTAAGCATCAATGAATTTTAATTGAAAAGGCTGCTCACCCAGCTCAAGTGTTTCGTGTTGCGAATGGATGTCCATCAAACGATAACCAACCTTTCTCAGGACATCCAAATTAACCGGAGTGTCGTTGATGAAGGCACGGCTCTTTCCTAATGGGCTGATTTCTCTTCTTAAAATGGTTTCAGTGCTGTAATCGAGTTCCAACTCACTGAAAAGTGATTCTAGTTGATAAGGACCAATCATAAAAGTGCCTTCGGTGACGCACTTTTCCGATTCATCGAGAAGCACTTTTGTGTCAGCGCGGTTTCCGAGTAATAATCCGAGTGCCCCAAGAATAATTGATTTCCCGGCACCCGTTTCGCCGGTAATCACATTAAAACCTTTATCAGGAGTCATTTCCAGATTTCGGATTAAGGCATAATTCCTGATGGTCAGATGCTTGAGCATTGTTTACTTAAAATCGACTCAGTTTGAAATAATCTTTTGGTAAATCGTACGCTTTGGGTCTATGGAAGTAAGAATATCAAAAGCTTCTCGTCGTACGCCTAGGTTGCCTGACGATAAAATATTAACGATTTCCGTTGATTTGGAATCAAAGAAGGTGATGACAGCGATTGAAGTAGGATTGATTGTCCATGCCTTCTTTACTTCTTTAAGAACATCCAGCACAACGGTTCGGCTCTGATCTGGATTTTTATCAAAATTATCCAAAGCCAATCGATGAAATTTATACGTGTTTTTTCTCATCTCAAGCATTTGAGGGTTGTTAATGCTCTCAATCAGACTGTACCTGTTTCGGCTGCTGGAAAGGGCTTGCCAGCCGGCTCGACCTGAAGACTGGGCATTGTTTACGACCATCAACGCTTTTTGAAAATAGGGGGTGCCACCCAATTCACTGAAAGAATCGTAATCCATTCCAATAATGATGTAAGCATAAAAGGCCAACATGGACGTTAAGTTGCCCAAATAGGAATTATCGTTGTATTCCAGTGGTTGACTCTCAATGTATTCAAATTCCCAATCTCGGTCTGCAAAGTTGAGCACTACCGATTCATAATTGGTATTGAACACTGGTCTTCCAGAGGTGATCTGCGCGCTAGCCTGAAAATTTCCAATGGATGGCATCTTACTGATATTCAAAAAAATGGAGCTATTGATGCGCTCGTGGTTTTTATAGGTGTCGTTAGTCCATTTGCGGGTATTTAAAAAATTGGCAATCGCCCTTTCCATATCATTGAATACGGCCCGATCTGAAGTTTGTACCTGATCGGCATTGATCACAACTTTTACATTGAGTTCTTGAGCCTGAGCGATACCCCAGGCCATCGGGAATATCAATACGATCAGATGCTTAAACATGGATTTTTTCAAAAATGAAATTTACGATATCGCTGGCAACTTCCCGCTTGGGTTTTAGGTCGTAGCTGATGCTGCCTCCATCTCTAGCCAATAGTGTGATTTTATTGGTGTCGTAGCCAAAGCCTGCACCGGAATCCCGAAGAGAGTTTAAGGCAATTGCATCGAAGTTCTTTTTTAAGAGCTTTTCCCGGGCGTGTTCTAGTTCGTGTTCTGTTTCTAAGGCAAACCCCATAAGGTATTGTCCGGGTTTTTTTATTGAGCCGAGACCAGCTGCAATATCAGGTGTTTTTTCAAGCTCCAGAATAAGTGAATTCTCTGTCTTTTTGATCTTTTCACTGGCTATGGATTTTGCGCGATAATCTGCTACAGCTGCTGAAAGAATGGCGATATCCACTTCCGGAAAAATTCTGCGACAGTGCTCATCCATTTCCTGAGCTGATGTACAGCGAATGAGTTCAATTCTGGGATGAGCACATTCCAAAGAAGATGGCCCTGAGACGAGCTTGACTTCTGCACCTCTGGAAGCAAGGGCCTCGGCCAAGGCATATCCCATTTTCCCAGTGCTGTGATTCCCAATGAACCGTACCGGATCCAGGGCTTCGTAGGTAGGTCCTGCTGTAACTAGTACTTTTTTCCCCTTGAAGCTATTCAGCTTTTCAAGATGTTTTGAGACCTGGTCTATGATTTGGCTCGGCTCGGCCATTCTTCCGGGCCCTTCTAATCCACTGGCCAACTCTCCATGGCCGGGTTCAATAATGATATTTCCGAATGACTTTAGTTTGCTGATGTTCTCTTTCGTGGTCGGGTGACCAATCATATCGGCATCCATAGCCGGAGCAAAGAAGACCGGACACCGTGCCGAGAGGTAAACGGCCTGAAGTAGATTATCGCATCGGCCTGTAGCAGCTGCTGAGAGTGTGTTGGCTGAAGCAGGCGCTATGATGCAGGCATTTGCCCAGAGTCCAAGCTCTACATGGTTATTCCAGGTACCTTCAACAGGATTTGAAAATTGATGAAGAACCGGATTTTTAGACAGCGTAGCAAGTGTTAGGGGGGTTATGAAATCAAGAGCCGAGGGAGTCATCACAACTCGTACCTCGGCTCTTGACTGTATAAGAAGTCTTATGAGTAATGCCGACTTGTAAGCGGCGATGCTACCGGTGACCCCTACTATGATCTTCTTTCCGGCGAGCATTCAAACATTATTCTGCCTGATCGGTTTCGGAACGGAAACGGTACATGACTTTGCCTTCCAGAAAATCCTCAGTAGCTGAGCTGGTGGGCTTAGGAAGTCGTTCGTAGTATTTAGAAATTTCGATTTGCTCCCTGTTTTCGAATACCTCTTCCAGGTTATCTACAGTTGTTGCAAATTCAGCAAGCTTGTTGTTGAGCTCCTCCTTAAGGTTTACCGAAATCTGACGGGCTCTTTTGGAAATAATCACTACCGACTCATAAAGATTACCGGTTGGAGCGGCAATTTTATCGACGTCACGGGTGATGATGGATGGTTGTGCGGCCATATTTTAAACAGGTTTATTTTTCTTGAATTGATTTAATTTTTCCTGACTGTCGACGTAGCGTTTTTCAGCCTCGCGCAGGAATTTACTTTCCGGATAATTATCGAGGTACTCGAGATACATATCGACTACAGTCTTATATCTCTCCTCTTGCAAGGAAGGTAAACTCTTTTGGGCCAGTTGATGTTGGGCATCAATCCGAAGGTAGAGGGCTTCCTCTAAATATTTTGAATCTGGAAAATCCTGAGTGAAATTCTTCAGGGCCAGAACAGCAGCCTTGTAGTTCCGAACCTTCAGGTACTGCCGTGCATTTTCAAAACCTTTAATTTCAAGTTTTTGCTGACAGGTAGTAATTACGTCGATGGCCTTTGGAGTAAATTCGGATCCGGGATAACGATTGACGAATGTCTGCATTGCGTCCATAGCTTCTACACCGCTTCTCTGATCCAGGTTGGCTGGAGGTGAACCAGCAAAAAGGGAATAGGCGTACATGTAATGCGCCTCCTCTGCTTTTGGGCTCCGGCCATAGATTTCATAAAATGATTTGAAAGACTCAGAAGCCAGAAGAAATGTATTCTCGTTATATTGACAATACGCCAGATAGAACTCGACTTCCTCGCCCTCCGGCAAACCTCGAACGATCGGACGAATGTCTTCAAAAAGCAAGGCGGCACGGTAAAAATCCTTTTTTTCGTAGTAGGTCATGGCCGCTTCGAACTTTACCCGCCAATCTTCGTTTTTCTGAATTTTTCTGAATTTACTTGAACAGCTGGCTAAAAAAAGAATTACCAACACACTGGCCGTGGTTGATAGGGTTCTAAAATTTCTTGAAGAGTCGATTAGCATACAGAACAAGCCCGCAAATATAGAACGTAGGCTTAATATTCGAAATTTTACTTTTTAAGCGGTTTTTACCTTCTAACCACCATTTTTCGGGTAATTAGACCTTCGTTGTCCAGGTAAACTGTGTAAAAATAAATACCAGGAGAAAGTTCCTCCGTTAGAATTTTTGCCCTGTTTTCTGAAAAGGTTAGCTCTTGTTCACCCATTGAAGTGCCCAGGATGTTGTGAATAACAATTTTTGCCACCCTTTTTTCATTGTATAGTTCATAATCAATGTACGCCGTAGTGGAGACTGGGTTTGGATAAACCTCGTGAATGACGATGTCTTTTGACCTGAAAACGACATTTTTTGGCTGTTTTTCATCCACTGAAACAGTGACTTTGGATTCTATTAGACTTGGGGAGCCTTTTATGGATACTTCAAAAACAAGCTGTATTTGCCCGGTGGCCAGGCCGGTTTCTAAAACATAGTATAGTCCAGTAAGTGTGCTGGCCGCTTCAACCCGTTTGGAAACTTCACTGATATCGGAGGTGAGGCAGTCACCATTTAGGCAGAAATACCCCTTTTGACTCGGTTTTAGGTCAGATTCGGTGATTTTAACGATGTAAAACTGCGCTTTGTCTCCTGAGTTTCGAATTTGAATAGGAATCTTCAGGGCTTGTCCAGGTATGCCGACCAGATTTTCTGGTATTGGCAGCAGATCGAGACTCTGGCCCCATACTGAAAAGGTGCCAGCGCACAGGAGGAAGGAAACCCATCCGACAATGCGGTAAAAGCCCATGATTACTAAAGGTACGAAAAAAGAAATAGCCTAGGGACGGCCACCTGACTCAACTAGAGGTGATTTTGACTATTTACTATGCTGAAATTCTCATTTTTCCGGCCTTCGAACTTCAGGTGGGAGAATGACGTATGGTTTTTTGCCAGTCACACTTTCCCGTGTAGGACGTTCTGAAACCCTCCATGAAAATCCCTTGAGTTTTGTTTCATCGTCATCCAAATCCTGAGGCGGAATGAATTTAGCGTCCGGCCGCACATAGAAGCTAATGTTATTCACTTTACCCTCCTTGAAATTGATTTTCATATTGGAGCAAATAATTTTATTCATACCGGTCATGAGTGTTAGCGTGGCCTGTACACTATCGGCTTCCATTTTTCTTGTTTCCAACGCGTAGTATAAACTTTCACCATTTCCTTCCACATCTACGTGATGAATTTTACTTTCCTTCAAATGAGCTACCATCTTTCTTCCTTTGATTTGATTGTAGTTCTCCAACTCATCTTCACTGGCTACAAAACTATTGCTGATCATATAAATTTGATCAACACTTTTATTTCGTATGGTCATCTGAATGGTGTCGGCTGTCATTTGATTTCCGATGTTCCAGAGAATCGGATTTTTATAGAAAACCATTAAGGAGTCCGATGAATGATAAACGAGTGAATCAGCAGAGGCTTGCAGATCTGATTTAAAAACTTTGACTTTTGGATAGGCCAGAAGATATTTTGTTCGCCCATCTTTTCCCTCTACAGAAACAAGTGTGTCGGCTCTGAGGAAAAGAGTGTCAGCTGAGTCATCAAACCGGGCGACGTAGGCATGACCAAAAATTTTTGTCTTCCCTAATCCTTTATAATAATCACCCTGATCGCCGTAAATGATCATCTTGTCTTCCTTAGCTGTTATCTCCACATTCCCGATAGCCTGATAAAACATTTTTCCGTCATCCGTTTTATAGGAATCTCCCTTCATCAAATTTGATTTTGTTTCGATGACTCCATCATTGAGCACCGATATTTTACTGATCGTATTGTAAAATCCTTTATTGTAGTTGATGATTTTTCCGTCCTTATCTACTACCGTTGCCGGAGCCAGAAAGTTTACGACTTTTGTTTTGGTCTGATATTGCAAAGTGTCGGAGCGAAAGGTGAAATCCTGATTTTCGCCAACAACATCCTTCTTAAAAGAGGCTATGCTGCTTATTGTATTCAGGTAGCCTTTTCGACTCGTCAGAACGTTTGTTGTATCTACCAGTTTTCCACCATTGAAATACATGGCCAAATTTCGGTTTCGGTAGTAATCCAGATTATCCGTAAACAGGGTTACTGACTTTAATTTGACAAAAACGACGTTTTTTCTGAGTCGGGCTACCCGTGTATTGCCATCATAAAAAAGTTTCCCTGCCGTAATGGTAATGGAATCCCCTTCGAGAATCTTAATGCGCCCAAACGCTTCAACCGTATTTTCAGCTTTATTGAGTATGGCCGAGTCGCAGTAAATAGTGGTTCTACCTTGCTTAAATACAACATTTCCAGTTGGCTTGGCCAACCGAATGCCGTTGACCTGACCTCCCTTGAGCACGTCGGCATGCTCCAATCGCACCCTCTGCCCGAAGGCAACAGTGCAAAAAAGGGAAAGAAAAAGGATTAGTCTATAAGGCATTTAAGGAGGTCAAAATTAGGAAAACTTATTTTTGCACATGGCTTCATCCTTCCCGTTACGATTTCGTCAGTATGCTGCTCAGCAAAAGCTGTTCCAAAATGGTTACCGGGTATTGGCTGCTGTAAGTGGCGGTGTGGACAGCATGGTGTTGTTACATCTACTCCATCAGGAAGGAATATTGGCCGCCGTGGCGCATGTAAACTATAGTCTTCGCGGTGCTGAATCTTCTGCTGATCAGCAATTGGTGGAAGCGGAGTGTGCCCGGTTAGGTGTTTCATGCTTTACAAAAAGAATGGAAGAGGGCTGGTTACACGACCACTTCGAGAACCTCGGAGGCCAAGGAGATTCTTTACAAATGGCTGCGCGAAACATACGTTACCAATGGTTTCAGGAATTATTGGTTAATCAACGTTTGGATGTGGTGGCCACGGCCCATCATTTGGATGATCAGGCAGAAACGGTATTCATGAATACCATAAAAGGAATGTCCTTCACCGGCTTTTTGGGTATCCCTGTAAAAAATGGCTCAGTGATTCGGCCTTTGCTGTTTGCCACACGGGAACAAATCCGGCACTTTGCTGAAACGTCAGGTTTAAAATGGAGGGAAGACTCTTCGAATTTTTCAACAGACTATCAGCGAAACCTGATTCGCCATAAAGTTATCCCGGCATTGAAAGAAATAAATCCATCCTTTCCAGAGTCGATGGAGTTGGGAAAGGTTAAAAATGCTGGCATCTATGAGTTATTTCAAATCGAACGTGATCGATTAAAAAAAGAAATGGTTCGGGTAAATGAAGACGGGCAATTGACAATTTCTAAAATGGAGTTGAACAAATTCCGAAATCCCGGTGCTGTTCTTTTTCATCTGATAGAAGATTTGGGATTTTCGGTAAACACCTGCTTGCAGGTCAGTCTGGAGCCGGGAGATCAGTCTGGAAAGCACTTCCTTTCCAAAACCCATCGGTTGGTAGTCGATCGGCATGAGATTATCCTTACTCTAAAATCAACCAGGGCATCCTCTGATTTTCCGCTGATGATTACAACGCCCGGCTTTACTCAAGCCGACGGCTATAGTTTGCACATTGAGGAATCACTTTGCCGAATCCCTGAGTTTCCGAATGTAAATCTGGCCGTTTTAGATGCCGATAAATTAGCTTTTCCATTGGAATGGCGTCGTTGGGAATCCGGCGATTACTTTACACCTCTAGGAATGTCCGGGCGAAAAAAAATCAGTGACATGTTAGTGGATATGAAGACCCCTGTTCCGGTAAAAGAAAACGTGACTGTCCTGCTGAGTGGGGGTAAGATTGCCTGGGTGCCGGGTATTCGGATCAGTAATGAATTTCGGTTAACCGATGAATCGGTCAGGGCCTACAGACTGGAATATGGAAAGCTGCAGGTGTAAATCATTTTCTTTTTATGGCCTGATTGATAACTTGCAGGCCGTTTTTAACCACCCATTAACCGAATAGATTATGAAAATAACCGTTGTTGGAGCAGGAAACGTAGGTGCGACCTGTGCAGATGTTTTGGCTTACCGTGAAGTGGCCAATGAAATTGTCCTTCTTGACATCAAGGAAGGATTTGCTGAAGGAAAGGCACTGGATATTTGGCAGAAGGCTCCTATTGATTTGTACGATACCCGCACTATTGGAACGACAAATGATTATTCCAGAACCGCAGGCTCTGATGTAGTTGTGATTACCTCTGGTTTGCCACGCAAGCCAGGTATGAGTCGCGACGATCTTATCGGTACCAACGCGGGGATTGTTAAAACCGTTACGGAAAATATCATTAAACATTCTCCGGAGGCCATCATTATTGTAGTTTCCAACCCACTCGACGTTATGACCTATCAGGCTCATCTCGTTTCGAAGTTACCCCGTACTCGGGTAATGGGTATGGCAGGAATTTTGGATACAGCTCGTTATCGTGCCTTTCTGGCTGAGGCTTTGAATATCTCTCCTAAAGACATTCAGGCTATGTTACTCGGCGGTCACGGTGACACCATGGTTCCGCTGCCACGCTATACGACAGTATCCGGAATTCCGGTAACTGAACTTATTGACAAGGCTAAACTGGATGCCATTATCGAACGCACTAAAGTAGGTGGAGGAGAGTTGGTAAAGTTAATGGGCACTTCTGCTTGGTACGCTCCCGGCTCAGCAGCTGCGCAAATGGTTGAGTCTATCGTGAAGAATCAGCGTCGGATCCTTCCTGTTTGTATTCAACTTCAGGGTGAATATGGAATTGACAATTGCTATTTGGGTGTACCGGCGATTCTTGGTAAGAACGGTATCGAACGCATCATTGAATTGGAACTTAATGATGCTGAAAAGGCACTGCTTGAGACAAGCCGTAAGCATGTCAAGGAAGTAATGGAGGTTCTGGATAAAATTGGAGGCTAATCTTACTGTATTCTTATGCTGAAGTCTTTTGCTGTCTTGGTTTTGATGTTCGTGCTAGGAAATACTTCTGTTGCGCAGCAAGTAACGGAGTGGACCCCAGCACAGGTGAATACAAAAATTAAGGCTAATGGAGCTTTTACCTTATTGGATGTGCGGACGCCTGAAGAGTTTGTAGAAGGCCATATTCCCAATGCGTTAAACATCGATGTCAATGGACCAGACTTTGAGCAGAAGATTATGAAACTGGATAAGAAAAAACCAGTGTATGTATACTGCCTTGCCGGAGCCAGAAGTAAAACCGCCGCTTCCATTCTAAAGGAAAAGGGTTTTCAGGCTGTATCGATGCAGGGTGGAATTAAAGCCTGGAAATCTGCCGGTTTGCCGGTAATTAAAGGTCGTTAAAACTGAAAATAGATAAAAGGTTGTATTCCTGCTGACTTGGTCTGAATCACTAAAAAGATCACGGCAGTCAGGAGTACAATCTTTCCTGCCAGCGGCAGTCTGGTCACTTGTTGCTCACCCCATTTTTCCGATGACTCCGGTAGGAAATGCAGAAGGTAACCAATGGTCATCAGCAACATCACGCCTGTATACCCACTTATTAGCTGAGGCAGCAATTCTCCGGAGAAGGAGAAGGCGATTTGGCTCAACATCGCTGATACTGTCTCTAAATCCGGAGCACGGAAAAAGATCCAACAAAAGCAAACGAAATGAAACGTGAGCAGCCAGCCTATGACTGAAAAAAGTTTTTGATTCGAAATTTGGGAATAGAATCTGAGGCCAGTAATGTATTTGTGTACAGCTAACGCAGCGCCGTGCAATCCGCCCCAAATGATAAACCGTGTAGCTGCTCCATGCCACAGTCCTCCCAATAACATCGTAAGCATCAGATTCAGGTAGGTGCGCCATTTCCCTTTTCGATTTCCTCCAAGTGAAATATAGAGGTAGTCTTTGAGCCAGCTGGAAAGACTAATGTGCCAGCGTCTCCAAAATTCAGTGATGTTCAGTGAACGGTAAGGAGAATTAAAATTAATGTTAAAATGAAATCCAAGTAATAAGGCAATCCCTATCGCCATATCGGAGTAACCGGAGAAGTCACAGTAAATTTGTAATGCATAACCATAAACGGCAAAAAGATTTTCCAATCCGGAGTACAAGGCAGGGGCATCAAAAACACGATCAACAAAATTCAGACTGATGTAATTTGAAATGACTGCTTTTTTAAACAGGCCGGTCACAATTAAATACACACCCTTTCCAAGCATATCGCGGGTAACCACCGTAGCTTGCCGGATTTGTGGTATGAAATCAGCGGCACGTACAATTGGTCCGGCTACCAACTGAGGAAAAAAGGAGAGGTAGAAAGCATAGTCCAATAATCCTTGTGCCGGTTTAAGATTTCCACGATATACATCCAGCGTGTAGCTCAAAGATTGAAACGTAAAGAAAGAAATCCCCACTGGCAGAAAAATATCAAAGGATCGTTCGGGGCCCCCGGTTAAGCCGCTTACGATATCTGCGAGAAAGTTGGTGTATTTGAAGTAACCGAGTGTTCCCAAATTCACCGCAAGACTGGTTAGTAGAAAAATTTTCTTTTTGAACCGATCTGTTGTAGCGTGAATTTTATTGGCCAGCCAGTAGTCTACTACGGTACAGCTGAGAAGGACCAGAAAGTAAATTCCACTTGATTTGTAGTAGAAATAATACGAAAAGAGGGTAACGAAAATAAGTTTTGGGCGTTGGGTATCCGCGATCAGGTAATAGGCGATCAGAAATCCTGTGAACAGAATCAAGAAAAAGCCACTATTGAAAATCATGGGCTGATCGGCCTGGTAAAGGAATTGGCCGATTAACTTTTTGAAATCAAAATTCAGCATGGCGGTTGTAGGCATTGATGAGAGCCAGGTAAATCATATCTCCCTGAAGTTCATAACCGGTTCGGGTAAAGTGTACGCCATCCTCCTGTAAAAGTCTTTTTTTTGACCAGCTTGTTGTAAAATGTTTTCCTCCTCCGGCCTCATAAAGATTCAGGAGCGGTAATTGATGAGCATCCGTGAAGCGAATAAGCGCTGAATTGATTTCCTCTGTTGCCGGATTTTTTTTCGTCCGGTTCCTAAAGTTTCCTGGAGGAGTGATAAAAATAATTGGGACTCCGATATGCAGATGTTGAAACGCCAGAGCCATTTTACTCAGATGATCTTCAAAATTTGGATCTCGTTCTTGTTGTTCCAGGGATTCGTTAGTACCCAAAGATATTAGAATCAAGTCAGGCTGAAGTTGACGTGTTTGTTCCATAAAATGTTCGGCTACCATGTAATGTTTGACCTTAGCGCCATTTACACCAATGCTGTGGTAGAGAATACCTGAATTCTCATTTTCTAAATTAATCCCGTATAAGGTAAACCGTTGCTGGTGTGGTAGTGTTTTTTCAACCTGAAGAGAAAATAAACGTGTGGGTTGATTCAGATATACCGTACTGATGTCCGTCGACTCCTCTTTCGTATAAGGTCCAATAGTGGCCACGGTACGATCGGCGGAGTCTCTAACGTTTAAAAAATAACTCAGTGGATCTTTTCGATAGAAAAAGGTGAGTTTTTGGTGATACGGATTAATTCCGTCCAATTGACGGACCTCTATTTTAATGGAGGCTGCTGAATCGGCAGTATTCAAAGTGATGCCCCCAATACCTATGGGTAAAGGTTGATCTGGGAATACAGCACGCTTACTTTCCCAAGTGCCTGAGGCAGAAGAGATGAATGAAAAAGACTCGTTGGATCGAGCTGCTCGTGCCGGAAAAATAAGTCCTCGTCCGGCATTGCCAAATTCTTTTTGAAAATGGTTTCGCAATCTTCCGGTGATCCAATCGGCTTGAATGTGTGAATCGCCAATATGAAGAATCGATACTTTTTTGATTTTGCCCGTTTTTAAGTCATCAAGTTTGATGAAAAAAGATTTTAGTTTTTCAGGCCGGGCTATCGTGTCGGCATTGTAATCGACAACACCAAAGTCATTTTCGATTTTGAAAAATACTGGCTCTTTTTGAATGGGCAGAAAGGCCGATACAAAAAGCAGACTAATGAGCAGCAGACCTTTCATATTGGCTTATTTCAAATAGAAGGGCTTTGGCCAGTTTTCCTGCAAGCATTTGACCACCTCGGGCATTGAGATGGGTGTGGTCTTTACCCGCTAAAGGCGGTTGCATCGCGGCCAACTTTACCATACTGTTTTCGCCACCCATGGCTTCGAAGGTATCCCAAAAGAGCACACCTGTTTTCTGAGCTATTTTCCGTTGGGCTGCACGCATTCTCAGGACTCCGGGTAGGGTAGTGAATTCACCGTCCTGGTTGTAGCTTCGGTCACTAATTCCAAGCAAAAGGATACTGCTTTCCGGAAACACATTTTTAAAGTGTTCGATCACACGTCGCATCCCAGCCACATACCAGGTGTAATCTGTTGAGTCTTGCTCAGCCACAACGTTCAATCCAAATTGAAGGACGATCAGGTGATACGGTCTGATTTTTTTGGAAGCACTCAGCATGGAAGTTGATATACGCGTAAGGGCCAATCCTGAATTTCCACGCATGGCCAGATTGTCAACATATATTCCGTTTTCGCTCTCAAACACCATTCCGTATAAATTGACACTGTCTGCGGCTGTAAACTGAATTCGAATAGATTCTGCTCCGCCAGGGGCAATGGTTAAGCGGCTGAGTTCGATCTGTTGTTCAATGCTTATTTCAAACGCAGTGGTATCGTTTAGGGTAACATTTGCTTTAGAAGGCCCTGCACTAGAGTATAGAAGACTGGCCTTTTCAAGTTTTTTCAGATTCTTACCAGGTTTGTAAGTGATCCAATTTTCCTCTTCAGCCCGAACAACCATACCGTCAGCACCAAAGGTTGGCTCTGTGGAATATTTTCCAATGATTGATTTTTGAACCAGATTTTCGAATTCATGTTTAATGGTTGTTCTGAACTTAGCCACTTCGGAATAAAGCGGAACAAAGCCCAGTCCTTTGCCTCCATAAATTTGTTGTAGGGTATCGCGAAACCCGGAGGTAAGAATGTCGCCTTCAATGAAACTATCTCCATAAAAGGCAATCCGGACAGGTTTCGACTTCCGCTCTTCCAAGTGTCTGAAGAAGGGCTCTAATCCCTTTCCATCTGCTGAAAAATCTTCGAGACAAACGATTCCGGGCGGACAGTTTGCATTGCGTCTGGTTACCTCAAGCTCTGGTTTTGGTGTAATGGTATCCGCAACTGGTGGTGGTTCCGGTTTGGTAAACCGAATGTCAGACAAAAGATCAAAATCCTTTAAGACCAACGTTCCTAAGGAAAAAGAAGGCAATAAGGAAAGAACCGACAATAGGAGAATTGTGTAGACAAAAAGATATAAACTTTCGTGAAGCCGGTTGTATTTCATCGCAATGCGATCCCGAAATTAGACAAAAAGGTTTTCAGATATAGCCTGCAATCGTATAGGCTATTCGGCCTGCTGATTCCTTAAAAATATCCTCCCAGATTTTTAGTGCTTCAAGGTTTGGAAGTATTAAGATATCTGGGGTAAATTCTCTTTGTCGGAAGACCAAATCAGTAGGAAAAACGGAGCAATTCATTCCTGCTTTTCTGAAGCATCCAATGGCCCGTGGAATATGTGTTGATGAGGTGATTAAAAGGCAATTCGTGCCGTCACTTTCCGGCAGTAATTTACTCACGGCAATCGCACTTTCATGAGTATTCCGTGAATCGCCCTCAATCCAAAGGTCTTTGTCAGGCACGCCCATGTAATTGAAAACTGATTTTAGTTGATTGGCTTCACTAAAGGATGGATTGATCAATTTCCCAGTTCCTCCGGAAATCAAAATCTTCTTTATTAGACCTTTTTTGTAAAGTAAAACGGTGTGATTAACCCGGTCTGCGTTATCCTCGATATAAACCCTGTCCTTTAAGATCTTTCGGCCATCTGTAACACCTGTTAGCAAAATACCCCATTCAAAAGGCTCAGGCCTTTGTTCAAGTTCGGCTATCGGTACCAAAGGAGCTTCAAAGAGTCTGATGGCCTCATTGGCTAAAAATCTATTCGAAAACAAGAAAAAAAGTACCAAGGCAGACCAAAGGGCTCTTTGCTTCCACTTTGGATTTTTAATGAATAGGTGAAGTAAAAACAGTAGACCAACTAGTACCAGTGGTCTGACCAAATAACCTACCGTTTTGCTTAAAACGAAAAACATATTGTTTAAATAGAAGCTAAAAGATAGGCTATAGAATTGATTTTCATGATTTTTACCTGACTAAAGAAATATTTTCAACTTTCTGACCATTTTTCTTTGACATCAAAGTATGACTGTTAAAAGCGTTTGTGTAATTGGTGCCGGCCCATCGGGGATAACGGCTGCCAAAAATTTGCGGGATCAAGGCCTTCAGGTTACGGTATTTGAGCAGTCTGGTGTGGTGGGCGGTAACTGGGTTTTTTCGGATGAGCCGGGACACAGCTCTGTATTTGAAACAACTCATATTATTTCGTCTAAGGCCTTGAGTCAGTATGACGATTATCCAATGCCTGCTGATTACCCGGATTATCCCTCGCATCGCCAGTTGGCGGCTTACTTTCAGGGTTATGCAGAACATTTTAAACTATATCCACACATTCAATTCAATACTACGGTACTATCCTGCATTATTGGAGAATTTGGAAAGTGGAACATTGTAATTAAGACAAGAGAAGGTTGCGAGACCAAAATCTTTGATGCGTTGGCGGTATGTAATGGCCATCATTGGAATCCACGCCTGCCACAGTACCCGGGACATTTTTCGGGTCGGTTGATGCATTCCCATGCCGTTAAGCGATTTTCAGAATTTAAAAACCGGAAGGTTTTGGTTATTGGTGGGGGCAACTCTGCATGTGACGTCGCGGTGGAAACCAGCAGAGTAGCTGAGCGCGTGGACATGAGTTGGCGGCGAGGATATTGGGTTATTCCCAAATTCATGATGGGAAAACCGGCAGATGTATTTAGTATGCGACTTCACTGGTTGCCACAATGGATTTGGCAGCGGCTTTCTGCGTTAAGTCTCCGATTCCGAATTGGATCCAATCGCGATTATGGACTTCCTGAGCCTGAGGGACCGATTGGTATTCATCATCCCACCATCAACGAAGATCTTTTTTATACCATTCGTCATGGTAAGATCAAGCCACGCCCTGATCTGGATCGGCTGGAGGGTAATCGTGTCTTTTTTAAAGATGGCCAATCGGAGGAGTACGATGATATTATTGCCTGTACAGGATACGTGATCTCACATCCTTTCTTTGAAAAGAGTTTGATTGATTATTCGGAAGGCGAGGTTGGTTTGTGGTTGAAAATGATTCATCCGGATATCCCAAATCTTTATTTTATAGGGTTATTTCAACCCCTGGGTTGTATTTGGCCCGGAGCTGAACTTCAAAGCAAAATCATGGCCAGGGAACTGGCCGGGAAATGGACACGTCCAGGCAATGTCAAAAAAAGGATCCGAAAAGAACTGGATTCACCTGATTACCGTCAAATTAACACGCCCCGACATACCATTACAGTAAATTACCATCGATTTAGGGAGCGCTTGTTGGAGCAACTTAAATAATGGTTTTGTTTTAAATCAGGGATCCGCAATTCATTGTAAATACTCCTTCAAATCTGTAAAATTGCCGCTCTTTAGAATGTTTGGGCCCTTAGCTCAGTCGGTTAGAGCAGCAGACTCATAATCTGCGGGTCGTTGGTTCGATCCCAACAGGGCCCACAACTTTATTTAAAGTAAAGCAGGATCGTTTCACAATCCAGGACCTGCTTAATCAGAGAATCGGTTTTACTTTTATAGAAGATATGAATACCGGACTCCAGCAAATTAAAAACATCATTTTTGATTTAGGTGATGTAATTATTGATCTGTCGATTCCGGGAACACTGAACCGATTGGCCGAAAGATCCGAAAAAACATCGGATCAAGTAAAGTCACTCTATTGGTCATCACAAACTTTTCATGATTACGAAAAGGGACTCTTGACAAACGCTGCTTTTTTTCAGGGCGCTAATGATTTACTAGGAACGGATATGTCTTTTGAGGAATTTTCTGAAATATGGAATTCTATGCTCATTCGAATACCTGAGGAGCGATTACACTTACTAGATAGACTTTCAAGAACCTTTCGGTTATTTTTATTGAGTAATACCAACGATATTCACCTACGGCGGTTTACGGAAATGATGGAAGTTGTTTCGCCTGGACGCCCGCTGGAATATTATTTTGAAAAAACTTATTATTCTCACAGGATGGGTATGCGAAAACCAAATGAGGATATATTTTCCTTTGTTCTTAATGAAAATGGTTTGTTAGCCCATGAAACACTTTTTTTAGACGACAATCACGACAATATCAAAGGAGCCTCCATGGTGGGAATCCAAACCAAATTGATTGAGAATCCTGCTGTTTTATTTGAACTATTCAAATGAATTCTGAAAGAAAAACCCTCCTTATTCAGATTATTTTGTTTCTGGTGACACTACTCACCACTACACTTGCTGGTTCTGAATTGGTATTTGGCAAGAGTATTCTCTCTGGCGAATATACCTGGGACGACTTCTTTCAGGGAATGAATTATTCAGTGCCCTTTTTATTTATTCTTTCTGTACATGAGTTTGGTCATTACTTCACAGCTCGATACCATCAGGTAAAGGCCAGTCTTCCTTATTACATTCCGTTCTACTTACCAATACTTTTTCCTTTTTCAATTGGAACATTTGGTGCACTTATCCGACTGCGTGAGCAAGTTCCAAGCCTGAAAAAGAATTTTGATATTGGCATTGCCGGTCCACTGGCTGGATTTGTTGCGGCCATGATTGTCTTGGTTTGGGGGTTCACCCATTTGCCTCCTCCAGAATACATTTTCACCATTCATCCAGACTACGAAAAATTTGGAATGGACTATGCACAATTTGTGTATCAGCCTGGTTATCTCCAGGGAGGGTTTGACATTTCTCTCGGAAATAATTTGCTGTTTGAGGCCATGAGCACTTTGCTTGCTGATCCAACCAGAATGCCCAATGCCCATGAAATCATTCACTATCCATGGCTCTTAGCAGGTTATCTGAGTCTGGTTTTTACTGCTTTGAATTTGATGCCCATTGGGCAGTTGGATGGTGGACATGTTACCTACGGCCTCTTTGGCACGAAAGGACATCGGCTAATAGCCATAACTATTTTTGTTTTATTCGTTTTTTTTGCCGGATTGGGAACTGTTCATCCGGGAATTCCAGCTGATGAAATGATCATCTCTGTACCATTGTACATTGGTTTTCTTTACTTCACACTGAAAGGATTAAAACTATACTGGCAAAATACACTCATTGCAGCCTTAACCCTGTTTATTTTACAGTATCTGGTTGTGTGGCTATTTCCAGAATTAATGGGCTTTGGTAGTTGGTTGCTCTTTGCATTCTTACTTGGCCGCTTTATTGGAATCTACCATCCACCGGCGTTGGTGGAAGAACCGCTTTCTACAGGGCGAAAAATTTTGGGATGGCTGGCGTTACTTATTTTGATCACCTGCTTTACACCTGTGCCAGTAGAGATTAATCCTTTTTAATAAGAACGCGAGTCGAGTATTTTATTCCGTTACGAAACCACCGTATTAGATAAATGCCGTTTGTGGCTTCCGGCATGTGAACCAAAAGACTTTGTTCTTCTTTCTGAGTGGTTATGGGAACGGGCCGACCCATTACATCGTATACTGAAACTATTTGGGCGCCAGCAGGCATTCGGAACTTCCCATTTGAAGGATTCGGAAAAACCTGAGCTGAATTTTGGTCCTCAAGTTTATTGATGACCACTCCTTGCCCACTTCCAAAAACTGGTCTGATCATGAGACTGCCTGACAGCAGAGTATTTTGTTCCCAGGATCCGGTAACGTTATAATAGATCTGATCACCGGAATCTGTGTCTTTATCAAAACCGACCGGAATGACGGCGGCTGAATTCTGTTTCCAGCCAACAAAAAATCGACGGTATACAATTACCGGTTCGGTGAGTTGGTAACGGATGAATTCATTGTTTCCGGTTCGGATTACCTGAACACTTTGTTGATGCAACTGGGCGATTGGACCCTCTTCTCCTCCGCTCCATAATTTGAGAATAAGTGTTTGATTGCTCTGATCCCCAAACTGGGGAAAATAAAGATCAACAGCTACAACGGTATCTGGGGTGGGATAAAGTAAATCAAAACCATATCCCAGCTCGGTGCCTGGCTGATTCAGCCCTGCTCCAAATTCAGCATTCCCGTCATCCCTGGAATAGTATTTGGCCAGGGAGAAGTTTTGGACAATGGTATCGTTACTTAAAAAATTTATCGGTCGATATTTAGGAAGATAAACTAGTGGATTATCGTCCTCTGAATTCAAAATAAATTGAAGGCGTGCATGGACAGAGTCAGAGTCGAAAGAAATTTCTTCCGCTGGAAAAACTTTCTGAAGGTTGAGATTTAGGATGGAGAAGGGCTCGATTAGTTCAGTTCCTCCTGTAGCAGGGTTGATGGGAACGGCATTGTCTTCTATCAAAATATTTTTAGTCACCTGTGTTGAACCGGTTAGCTGATTCAATTGTACCGATGTTGAATAGCGAAATGGTTGAAAGTTGTTCTCGAGCAGTCCGAATAATTTGATTTTAGGTTTTAGCCCAACAGTGGCA
>Ga0315901_10003518_pt1 | contig 20292 bp, 30 predicted proteins | sample LakEriMetagenome_10_FD_203761 | JGI IMG/M metagenome (GOLD analysis project Ga0315901, IMG submission 203761) | Freshwater fungal communities from buoy surface, Lake Erie, Ohio, United States - Buoy 2 MA116 | ecosystem: Environmental > Aquatic > Freshwater > Lake | place: USA: Lake Erie, Ohio... | reverse complement strand
TGACCCAACCACGTTTCCCAGACTTGTATGTTCTCCAATGACCACGCACTTGATGTCTTCTCGGAGTTGCGTGTGTCCCGCCTTGTGGCTCGTTCTTTGGCTTAGATGGTTCAATTACAACTGTATGCCAGTCGTATAGTGGCTTTAATCCACGTTTGGCTCGACTTGCGTTAGCTTTGTGGGGTGTTGGCACATACGCTTGCACTTTCATGTCAAGCGATGCGTAAAACATGGTCACAATCGCGCACATCATTGAACAATCTTGCGGGTCTATTGGCCCATCAACTTCGCCAACTTTAGGTTCTCCTTCATGTTCAGCAAACAAAAAAGAACCAAGGGCTTTATATCCAGTTGGTTTCATAATCCAACCCGTAACAATTGTGGCTTCTTTTTCTGCAAGAACTGACAACATGAAATCACCTTGCTCTGTGCGACCACATAACATCATGTTTTTGTAAGGTGCTGGATGCAACAAATAATCACGTTGGTCATAGCCAATATATTCTTTAATTGCACCAGTCACATCAAACCATTGCATTTGCGTAGGGTCAAGATCAGCAACTGAAACCATCTTGACCATTTCTTTTATTAAAGGAGTCATAACGGAGCCTCGCCAGCTTCTTCACGTTGTTGCTTGGCATACGCTTTGATCTGCTTTTGCGTCCAAGGTGTTGGTCCTGATGGTGGTGGCCAAGGCCAATAAGGATCATTAGTTTTTTTCTGCATGAGAAAACAATTCCTTTCTTTTGTTTGTTACAGCGTCAATTGCTTCTTGAAGCGTATCGTATTTGCCAATTTTTATACGCACATAGTTGTGACATATTTCAGCTACATACCGTTTGCCTTTCATATAAACACCGCGATGACCTGTTTTATTTCTAACATTTATTTTTCTGTTTTCACAATTTTGTTTGTTTGTGACTAATCGCAAATTAGAAAAAGAATTGTTAGTTTTGTTTAAATCAATGTGATCTATTTGAAAATTGCCGGGATCATCTCCAGTGACATATTTCCAAGCAAGCCTTTGCGCCATGTAAAGATTTTTTCCAACTTTGATTTGCAAATAACCTTTGCTTTCAATGGAACCAATTTGTCGCCAAGGCTTGTGGTTTCTTGCTGCAAATCTAGCTAAAAACAAACCACTTTCTTTGTCATACCAAAGCACTTTTTTTATTTCTTCTACTGTAGGTGTTAAATTAGACCTGCTCATTCCAATTCTCCTGTTTGTAGCTTCTTCATGTAACCGCGAATGCGATCCACACAGCCAGTGCCGTAAATGCGTTCCAAGTATTCGATGCGTTCTTTTGTCAACACGCTTTTTTTCAGCGTTTGATAAGTACACAACAAAACCCTAGCTTCGCTAAGTTCAAGTATGTACCTATCGCTTTGATTTTCTATCGTCTTTCTGCTGTAAGCCACGGTGTTTACCCTTAGTACGGCAATGGGTTGAGTGAAATCAAGCCCCACTTCATCTTTGGGTACTTGCGAACAACTTTTGTCTTTTGCAGACGCTGGAGGGTTGCCCAGACTTGCTTTGTTGTCCAGAACGTAATTTCTTCGATTTCCTTGCTGGACAACTCACCGTGTTCCAACAGGCGTTTAAGTGCGTAGGTTTTTGTCATTTGTACTTTACCTTTAGTTCTTCAAGCATTGCTCTGGCTTTAGCTTTTGCGGCCTCTGTAGACGCGATTTCGGCTTGTGTACGCTGCTTTGTAATTTGAGGAACAGGTTTGACAGGAATTTCAGGTCCAGCATTGCAAAGGTTTCGGAACTTAATTGCGCTTGGGACAAAGTTGCCATCAAGGTTATCAATGGCAAAGTCCATGCTTGGCCTGTAAGTCAAAAAGTTGCCAAGTTGCTTCTTCCACTCTTGCCGAACAAGTTGAGGATCAACCTCGTCAAAGTGTCTAGCAAACGAAGAGCCAAAAATGGCCATCATTCGGCCAAAGATGTAATCAAGCCCGTCATCAGGCTTGCAAAAATCAGTTTCCAAGTAAGCGGACATTGTTGTCACCTCCAATAAGGCCACGGGTAAGGCCAGAAATGACCTTCTTGTTCATTTGACCAGTCTTGCTCATGCTCTGTTGGTCAGGCTTAATCCACTCAGCTTTCAGCCCTTGTGATCCTCGGGTGCACCACTCAACCAAAAACTGCTGAAGAGTCCAACCAATCTTTGCGGCTTCCTCTCTTGCTCCTTCAATGGCTGTCTCAGAAATGGTTGTACCTTTGCGCTTCCTAAGGGCAACCCAATCATCCCAAACTTGCTGATTTACATCTTCAGGACGAGGCGCGACAGCGCTTACCTTCTTCCTTTCCTTTTCCACTTCCTTTCCATTCCCTTCCTTTCCAGTAGGTAGGACTACGGTAGTAGTGTGGGAGTCTTGTAGTAATTCACATAAGTCCTTGATTTTGCTAGGAGTTTTCTTGTTTATGACCTGATGCTTCTCAAAGTTTGCAACTTTTCCATAAGTCTTTCCATCAGACCCAGAAAACACTTCTATATAACCTATACATGACAACTCCCGTAGTAGTTCGGTAGTCTTCCTCAACAAGTTCCGTAATGGAAATACATCGGATTCAACCAATTTTGGATTGGCATTGAAATACCCTTCATCATCGCAATGGTTCAGCAAACCTATTGCAAGCAAGGCAGCTTCAGCAGATACGCCAGCCAAAAGCTCATCACGCCAAAAATCAGGCTTAATCGTCCTAATCCGTGCCATACAAATCTCCAATAAAAAACCCCTGAAAGCTGGTGGGACTAGCACCAGACCTTCAGGGGTCAGCCTTTGACGGCTTAGATGTATCTGTGCCTAGTCCGCACAACATCTAAACCGTCTGACTAAACTATACCACCAATCAAGCGCGGCTGTAAATGGTGATGGGCTTGTTCTGGTGGTACTTCTGGGTTGACCGTGCCAACTCCATCTTGTCGAACAGGCTTTTCTTGATTAACGACAGGTCAAAGGCGTTGCCCTTGGACTTGGGTGTGCCGTCTTCCCATGTGTCGCTGACGATGATTTCTGGCTCGACAAGGATGACTGGCTTGAGCTTTTTGTCTGTGATCTTGTAGTAGTGGTTGTATTTATTGGTTTTCCCTTTACGCTTTTTTTCATGCAGTTCAATCAATCCATCTTGCAGCAAAGCATTTTTGACTGTTGCAGGTGAAGTGCCAAACCTTGAAGACATCCTGTTGGCGATCTTGCGATGGCTCACTGGCCCTTCAGCAAGGCAGTTCAGATAGAACTGTTTTTCTTGTAGCATATTTCAACTTCTTTCTTTGCGAGTAATTCAATGGCTTTGCACAGCACCCCAATTGATGCTGCGTCAAAGTCGCCGGGGTCAAAAGTATATTTCCGAATGGATTGCAGTGCGTCTATGCAAAGCTCCCAAGCGGCATCTATTTCGTGTTGGTCTGGTGTTTTCATTCGGCAGAGATTATCATCGTTGACCTGCTTGTATATAGGGGTTTGTCCTAGTTAATTTTTCTTGTTGGCTGGATTACAGTGGAGGCTCAACAAGACAGGAGTTCAAATGAACATTTCACTTTTACGCCACGCACGGCGACTGTTTCAGACTTATGATGCACCCCCTGCTGTGATTCGCAGCTACCAGCGCAAGTGGGCACGATCTGTCCATCAGCTTGGCTCCAACTGGCTTCTGGCTCAACCCATTACGAGAGTGCAATGATGGCGGCAATATTTGGTTTTGCTTGCATTTTTGCATGGTTCACACACATCTTCACTTGCTTTGCAGAAGGCTTGTGGGGTTTTTTAATTGCTGGCGCATTGCTGTTTCCAATTGGAATCTTGCACGGCTTTTACCTTTGGTTTAGATAAGGTGTTCAGCCGACCTGTAACGGCTGTTTTTTTTGGAGAATGAAAATGGGCTTTGTAGCTTCTGATAGTGGTGGTGGTAACTTCAAACGTGTGCCTTCTGGCGTTCATGTTGGTCGTTGCTATTCGTTGATTGACCTTGGCACACAGTTGTCTTCTGGTCAGTACGGCGAGAAATTGCAGCACAAAATTCGTGTTGCTTGGGAGTTGTTTGGCGAGGATGAAGAGGGCAAGCCTTTGACCGTTGAGTTTGACGGCAAAGAGATGCCCATGACCATCAGCAAGTCATACACGTTGTCACTCAGCGAGAAGGCATCGCTGCGTAAAGACTTGCAATCGTGGCGTGGACGTGAGTTTACGGATGAAGAGGCCAAAGGCTTTGACATCAGCAAGCTGATTGGTGCGTACTGCATGGTCAACGTGACAACAAGCGAAACCAATGGCAAGACGTACAGCAACGTGGCAAACCTGACTCCGTTGCCGACAGCACTGAAGGCCAGCAAGCCAGCACCAGTCCATGAGACTGTGATGTTTGACTTGGACAATCCTGATTGGGCTTTGTTTGACAGCTTCCACGACAAGCTTAAAGATGCGATCAAGCGCAGCCCAGAGTTCGCACAAGCAGCAGGTCATTCAGTCGGCCAAGATCAGCAATCTGACGAACCTGATTTCTGACCATGACCAGTCTCTACGAACTTGCAACATCGTTTCGCGAACAGCTTGACGAATTGTTTGACCCTGAGACTGGCGAGGCACTGCCAGCGTTTGACGAGTTCCGAGTCATGCTCGGCAACAAAGCAAACGCTGTCGCTGCCTACGTCCTGAACTGCGAGTCAGATGCTGAACAGGCCAAGAACGCTATCAAACGCATCAAAGCCTTGCAAACAGCCTACGAGCGAAAAGCAGAGAAGTTGAGGGATTACCTTGCCGAGAACATGAAAACGGCTGGAATCCACGAAATAAAGGCTGCTGACGGGTCTTTCATTGTCAAGCTGTATGTTGACCGCGATGAATCCGTTGTGATTGAGGAGGGCGCAAAGTTCCCTGCTGAATTGTGCGGCGACCCCAAGCCTCCAGAACCAAGCAAAACCAAGATCAAGGCAGCGATCCTTGCTGGTGAGCCTGTTGCTGGAGCCTACATTGTTCGCAAGGACAGATTGACAATCAAATGATTTCGGGCTGAAAGCGGATGCTGTGTGATGACGTATGGCCCATAGCCATAAAGGTCGGCACAGACGCAGCGAGTAGGCCCACCCATTTACTAGAAAGAGTCTTATGAACACAATTACGATCACGGTTGCTGGAGAAGAGCTGGAGAACTTGAACATTGAGCTGACATCGGAAGAAGTCGCGGCACTTTACAAGTTGCGTAAAGAGAATGCCGTCCGTGTTGCCGACTTGGAGAAGAAGCTCTCAGCACAAGGGGACTCTATTAAATACGCCAACGAAAGCCGCGCCGAGGCGCAAAACGAACTTTCTCAAGCGCATACCTTGCTGTCTGCTTTGGGAATTGCTGAAAAGACCAATGAAGAGGAAAGCTATTACCGCAAGCCTCTGTCGGTAAGCACTCGCATTGCCTTATACATTGCTCACAACAAATAAAGCATTTAATTGCCAATTTTTTTAACCACAGGAGAAGATATGTCCCGCATTTACATCGTTGGCTACGGCCAAGAAACCCGCCTTATCCGCGCCAACACTCGCGCACAAGCCTTGCACCACGTTGCTCAAGGAGTCATCAAGGTCCAAGTTCCAACACAAGATCAGTTGATTGATCTTATTTCCAAAGGCGGCTCTGTTGAGACTGCGCTGCGCCAAGAGCAAGACAGCCTTGCACTGGAGCAAGCATGAGCTACGCAGACGTTGAGATGAAAATCATCCAGTGGGCTGAAGCTCGGAAGATCATTCCAAACAGCACACCTGACACGCAGTTGCTCAAGGCTATGTCTGAGCTTGGCGAACTGGCTGATGCAACCATCAAAAAGGACCGTGAAGGCATCGTTGACGGCGTTGGTGATGTGATGGTCTGCCTTATCAATTACTGCGCCCTGCAAGACATCAATTTGGTGACCTGCATGGAACAGGCTTATGCCGAAATCAAGCACCGCAAGGGCACACTGATGCCCAATGGCGTGTTCGTCAAGGAGTCATAATGCTTTGCAACTCTTGTGAAACAGCAGCACAGTGCTACAACACTGGTCCGATTTGCCAGAAACCAACCATCCGTGTTTCTGCGCTCGACAAGCAGGTATCGGGCAACCACTACAAGGACAAAGGCATCCAGCCTATCGTCTACATCCATGCAAACGATCTAGGCTTTTGTGAAGGCAACGTAGTGAAATACGTCACCCGTCATAAATCCAAAGCCGGGAAAGATGATATACTTAAAGCGATTCATTATCTTGAATTGCTTTTGGAGCTTGAGTATGGTCAAACTAATGAGCAAGTGTTGCACAAGGTGCAAAAGTGACAAGTCATTGTTTGATTTCTCAGATCATCCCGGCTTGCTTGATGGAAAGCAGTCTCAATGCAAAGATTGTTTTGCAGAAAGAGCGAGGCTAAAAAGAGTTGGCAAGCCATGCATTTCTTGTGGAAACCCAAAAGAACAGGGAGTCTCAAGAGGCGCAAGGCTTTGCCTTTCTTGCTCCGCTACGTGTTTTGAATGCAAAATAAATCCACGTAGAAAGCAGCATCGGCTATGCAAAGAATGTCAGGCAAAAAGAGATAAGCAAAATAATAGCCTTCCTAAGAATCAACATAAAAATAGGATTTCTAGGATTGCGACAATTTACAAAGTCACAAAAGATGTGGCCGAAAAACTAGCCAGCGAAACAAATTGCTTTGTTTGTGAAAAAGAATTTAGCGACCCTAGAGATCGACACATAGATCATTGTCACAAGACCGACAAAGTTAGAGGCGTTCTTTGCTTTAACTGCAATGCATCACTTGGTCATGTGAATGACAATCAAACTAGGCTTGCAAAGCTGATCGAATATTTAGCAAAGCATCAGAATGGCGCTGCTGACATCCGCAAGGCCATTCACTACCTAGAGTTGCTGCTGGAATTGCAGTATCAAGACAAGACTTCCAGAACGTGATTGATGTGCTTGATGCGGTCATCTAGGCCAATTACGCCGCCATTGATTTTCTTGGTCATGGCGGTGTAATCCTTGGCATCTGCCTCTTTGTTGAGGCCACGCTTATTCCAGAACCATGCAGCCGACAGCGCAGCATATTTTGGCGACAACAAAAGGTCAGGCGAATGAATGAAGTCTTCACGCAAAGCATCACCACACAAGGTGTAGTTATCCTTGCCAGTCAATTGGATCAGGCCACGGCCTTTATACAGACTGCCCTCCTCGGTTTCTTCGGTTCCATTCCCCATACGACCACCGTATACCTTGTTTGCGATCTTGTCGGGATTGCGGTGATACGGCTGTGCTGCCTCAAGATTCGGGAAGCGGCTAGGCCAGACACGGCACAGGGCTTCCGCTGAATAGTTCAAGTTCTCTTGCAGCGTCTTGAAGTTGCCTGATTCGTGAGCGCATTGACCAATGAAAGCTGCCATCCGCAATGTAGTGTTGATGTCGTAGCGGATCATGGCCTCGTTCAAAGGCTCAAGCCAATCTTCACTGATTTTCAGTTCTTTGAGTTGTTCTGCGGTAATCATTTCACTGGTCCTGCTTTAGAGAGTAAGTCGGTCTTGGCTTGCGATCCTGCACTGGAGCCAAAGTAATAGGCGATGATGCCCGTCCATGCTGTGCCAAGGCTACCAAGCATCATCAGGATGGCCGGGTTGTTGCTGTCGATCTGGTTGAAGAACATCATCACCATGATGCCAAAGAAGCCAATGGTCACAGCGCCAGCCAAGATAGGAGGCATCATCGACCGGGTAGTGGCTTGCATCTCCCGAGCAGACTTCCTGTCCTCCACCTCCAGCTTGGCAAAGTTTAGGCCCAACTCTTGCGCTTGCTTCTGGAGTTCAATCTCTGCCAGCTTGACCTGTGCGATCTGCTCGGCAGACAGCTTGTTGTTGGAAATCATGTCCTGAACTTGGTCAGGCTCGACACCAACAGCCTTTGAGATGGCCGAGACTGCCATGCCAGCCAAAGGACCGCCAAGCGCCGTAGCAATGGTGGGTGCAATTTGTTTAAGCCAATCCATTCAATTTCCCCTTTTGGTCAACATGGCGCTGGCAATCTCCAGCATGAATCTGGTCTGCTCCAAGTTCTCAGGCGGCTGCGTCCAACCCACTGTGACTTGACCGACAAACCTGTGGCTGTCTGGCGGTACGCTCACCCGGCAGGTAAAGGCCACACCCTTTTCGATGTACCACAGACCCACTTCAGACTGTGCGTAACGATACTCAGAACAAGGAATCTCGTTGGTCATCAACTTGACCACATCGCTGTTGTTTCCCGAGTTTTGGGTAAACAAACCAACGTCAATGTCTTCAATGCTCTTGTCCCTGCCATCCTTGGTGTACGCCTTGTAGAGAACCCGAGAGTTAAACAGAGGGTTGACCTTAAAGATGGCAACCACGGCAGCACCAGTTTGCTTGAACAGCATTGCACTGGCTTCATCGGATCGGCTGGCGTTGATTTCTGGCAGCTTCTTGGACTCTTTGTAGGCATCCAGCATAAAGGTCTGGTTTTGCCACAGGAAGTACCCGGCAAAGGCTACTACGCCCATCAGGAGGATGGCAAACAGCTTGAATGGGCTATCCACATACCCGAGCACCTTGTCGAGCGTGGAATTGGCGTCTAGTTTTTCGCTCATCGGATGTACTTGATGTAAATGACAAGACCATAGATCAGAAGTGCAGCAAAAATGATGGAGGCCATGCCTATGGCGATGTACTCAGCCATCTTTTCCAACTGTGCTGCCCTACGAGCCTGTTCGCGTTTGGCGGCTTCCTGTGCCTCTCTACGCTTTCTGGCTGCGGCAGCTTGGAACCTCACCCAATCATTCCACATTCCCGGCCTACCAGCGTAGACCATGCGCTCACGCAACTCTTCCTCTTGCTGCTTGAGTTGCTCCAGCGCCATGAACTCCGCAAGGTCCGAGCCGCCACCTTTTTGAGTGGCCTTTTCCTGAATCTTGGCTTTGTTGTCAAAGTAGTCGAACACCCGGCTACCAAGCTGATGCAACTCCTTGCCATTGGCAAGCGCACCTTTGATGACCGCAAAAGCAGCATTAGCAGCAGCTATCTCTGCAATCATAGAAGCACCTCAACAAACACTTTGGCGCACCAGACGATGAGCCCTACAAGGAAGGCTGCGGCAATAAATGCTACAGCCCAGTCTTTCATGGCTTATCTTGTTTGTTGTCCAGTTTGTCAAAGATTTGCTTGAGTATGGACTTGACCTCGGCAATGTCTGAACGGTAATCGTCTTTTGCCACATAGGTGTGCGGCAAGTCGTTTACTTTGTCTTCTAGCTTCTGAATCGTGCGAGTCAGGTTGTTGATGACATAGATCGCCAAGAACCCGGCAACTGATACGACTAAGTTGAAAAGCTGTTGGTTGTCCATGTTGCGACTCGACAAAAAAATGTTACCGCATTTTATCAATACTTGCCTTCAGAAAACACATCAACAAGCATTAGACCGTTTTGCGTCACAATGAAAGTGAAATGATTAAATTTGCAAATGATGCGTTCGTTAATTTTTGGTCAAACAGGCGTAAGTGGTGGAATATACTCAGCAATTGGGCCATATTTACCAGCGGTAATGTCAGCAAACATGGCACGGCCATGTGACTCTACGTCATGCTGTGCAGCGGTAAATGGCAAAACTTCGTTACCAAACTGCGATGTTGTAATTTCGCAGTCGATCATTGTGTGTTCTGCATTTGACCAACGTGGGTTGGTTACGGATGTAAGTGTAGATTGCATGATTTATCTCTTAGGAAATTCTTAACCAAACAGCAGACCAAGCAGCATCTACTGCACCCATAAGTCGCCATGTCCCGGACGGGCCGGGAGTGCCAACAAAACCAGTCGGGCTAAGATATTCTAAAGAAGAGCCCGCTAAAGTTGTTCCCGGATTTAATTGCTGTCTTGGATTTGGACACAAATAAGCATAAGTACCAACTGCACCGACAAGAGCCCCTGCGGTTGCCGCAAGCACTTGGGCTGTTGTAGGAGCGGGTATTGTTACTGTAACTGCTCCTGTAAATCCGTTTACACTTGTCACGCCACCGTTCCCGGCAGTTGTTGCGCTTGTTGCTGTAGCAGCATTGCCAGTAATGTTGATAGCCCATGATCCTGAAGCACCTCCACCAGTAGGGCTTGGTACGTTTGTTCCAATTACAAGCCCAAGGTTAGTTCTTGCAGCAGCAGCGGTTGTTGCTCCAGTACCGCCGTTGGCAACAGGAACAGCGTTCACCAGACCATCGGCAGCATCAAGCTGCCCGGCAGTGTTCAGGTTGTTCGCAAGCTGCGAAAGGTTAAAAGCTTGTGTCATTTATGCGGCTCCATCTCGGGCAAAGGTTTGTTGATTCAAGAGAGTTGAATTGTTGTTGAATGCTGTCGTCAAAATGTAGTTTGACGAACTAGCAGTGTAATCGTATGACGCACCCTGAGCAAGCAAAGCGCCGTTGGCATAAATCTCCAATGACAAAGGGTTGCTTACGAATGGGTAAGTTGTCTGACCTGCTGTCGAGTATGCCGTGACGTTCACTATGTTGGAGGCTGGTACGTTCAAGTTGTTTGGCGAATACAAAATAACGGTCATGTTTCCAGTCAAAGGGGCAGGGAATCCATCAATTGCTGCTCCAGTGATGTTGTAATCAATTTCGTTGATTTGAGAGCCGTTAACATAGATTGACTCGGCTCCGTTTTGAATCGCCCATGTTGTTGGCGTGTATGTCGTGGCGTTAGTCAAAGCAAATGTGTATCGGCTAAATGGCTTATAGTTTGAACCAGCAGCCCGAGCAATGAACACTTGACTTCCAGCAGTTGCGCCAGCAATGGTCGTGGTAAAGGTAATCACCTTTGTCGTGGTGTTGATGCTTTGTACTGTGTACTGCGTTGGTGGACTTGGCAACACAACGTCTGTGAACGTCAACTTGTCGCCCACGTTAACAACTTGCCAAGGCGCATTGCTGTATGTGATGGTGTTGCTGGTGCTGGATGCAATTGTCATGTTTGTCTGGACATACGATGCCGAGGTGCTGACGCCTCGCATATAGAAGACAGTGACAATTTCGCCAGCAGCGCAAGCGTTAGCCATTACCACCGTGGTTGATGTCTCGGAGTACTCTGTTGTGTCCAGCAGAATACCATTTCGGAAAACCAATATCCAGCCAACAGTGTGCGTGTTGCTAAATGTCGTTTGTGCAGCAGTGGCTGAGTAGACGGTTTCTGTGTAGAAGAATTGATCTTGCTCCAAGAACCCGACAACTCGGCCATAGACATCAACAGTCAACTTGGCTACGTCAAAAGATTTTGTGTAGATTCCAGCGCCAAAATTTAAGAACTGCTGCAAGTTAACTCGCATCTGTCCATCGGTGTTGTTTGTAATGGACAGGAATCCATCGTTTTGGTTTGAGCTAGAAAAGCCGTTAACAATTACTTGCCCAGTAGACTTGTCCAAGTCAATAAAACTCTGAACTCCACCAGTAGGGTCAACCAAACCAGACCAAACCGTTGAGTCGTACACAGATGTTTCTGTAGGCACAAAAGCACCGCCAAGATTGACGTAGCCAGCGTTGCCCACGTTAAAGCTGAATTTTCTGTTGCTGCGGTTTGCGTACAACAAATAATTTTGTAACGCTGCACCAAAGTTCACTGGCGACAAATACCATTTGTATAGCGTTGGGTCTGTACCACCGTTGGCCGATACGTTGTTGTAAAGGCCAAAATATGACTTGTTGCGAGGGTCATAACTAAAGCCAGACGTACCAGTGGCATTGTTTGCATAAGCAATTGCCAGCCATCTGTTTTCGTATTGGAATGTCAATGGCCTCCAGTTAAGGACGGCTGACGATCCAGAGAATCCACTTGCGCCAAGGCTGTTGACATATTTGACGCTGAAATACCAATCGCCTTGAGGCAGGTTTGCAATAGTAACAACACCCATAGGCCCGTTTGGTGCATATGGACTTCCAGAAGGGTTGATTGCTGTTGTCCCTGCAAAAAACCTTTGCACTTCAGTAGGTGATGAAAATGCAGAATAGTAAACTTCCGCATATTGAACGATACCATTTGCTGCCGCAACAACTGCAACATCAAAAGAAGGTATTGGAGACGATGGCAAGATATTTGTGACTGTTGGAGCGTACAGCGTACCAAATGTCAGTGGAGAGCCAATGCCCGTATTTGGTGATGGCGTGAACTGAGTTACAGGGATGTCATCGTAGACGGACGGGTTGTATTCCATCAATGTCAATGATGTAGTTAACTGTCCACCTTGCTCAAAGTTTTCAACGACTTGACTGACTCGGAATACTTTTGCAACCCAGCCATAGTTGGTGTTTGTCACGGTCACAAGATCGCCAGCCTCAAGCTGAAAGCCAGAGTAATTGATGGTCAGCTTGACCTGCAAATCTTCGCGTCCAGACTCAAGGAATCGGTTTGCCAAGTACTGCGCCCGAACGCTGTTGTTTACCAGAGGCAATGCGATTGATTGCTTGTTGACAGGTTCATTTGGGTACATCAAAGAAGGGTTCAAAACGGCCAAGTTGTATGTGGCTGTGTTGAAAGAATCATTGTCTGCGCCGTCAGGGAATTTGACTTCAGCAATGTTGTAGCTTGACACCATATCCAATGGCGTGACCTGAATGGACGAAATGATGTTTGAGTCATTTAAGGCCATCGCATACGAATATGAAGGCGACTGAACAATCACCCCCCAAAGACCCGTGATTTCGTTGTACTTCAGCAAGCAATCGCAACAAGTTGCCATTGATTGCAAGTTATTCATGATGGATTGATTTGTATCAAGAACACCATCAAATCGAAATCTTGCTTGAGTAGCCGTACCACCACCAGATGGCGTATATGTGTACAGACCAGCACTGTAGGTATTCAATGCCGCCAAGCTACCTGTGTCAACGCCAGCAACTGGAATTGCTGCGCCATATCTTGTTGATGTCAGGTAGTCGTAAAAACAATCACCGGGAGCGTGGCGGCTGTTGGTAAGTTGGAAGTTGGTTACCTGAAGACCAGTTAAGTTTGCCTCTGCGTTGTATGTAATTTTTAAAATTGCAAAAACGCAATTTGACATCAATTTTGTTGTGTCCCACTGGTAAGTCAACAAAGAATCTTGCATGACCTGAATGGCCGTCAAAGATGTATTGACCCCAGAGGAAGAGCCATTTCGATACAAGTACATGAACATCTTGCCATCGACATTTGTTTCTTGTACACCAGTTGATTCATCAAGCAATGCAACAATTCTAGTTGTATCAGTAACATCAAATATGCACTTCTTGCCACCGAAATAAATATCGCCAAACGTGAAAGTATCTGGAGTGCCGCCAGTCTCAGTGTTGGTTACTTCAGCAAGAGAAATAACATAGTACAAATTTTGATTGTCTTCGGTGATGCTCAAGTCGGTGATGATTCCACCAACATAAGCTGAACCGTAAATGACTGGAAGCTTGTTGTCGCCAGCAGGAGGAACTTGAGTTCTATTGCCGGGGTTTTCCGCGCCTGTGTTGATGTTTGGCGCAAAGGCTTTACTGATGATTGTTGAGGCAACAATGTTGATGGCAAAAGAAGCCATTGCGTAACCAGTAGCCCCAAGCGCAGCGGCTGCTAAGAGAGCATCACCAAAAACCGCTCCAAGTACAATTGATGCTGGCATATTAGATCACCCAAAATTCTTCAAGCTTTTGAAACCCATACCGACCGTAATCAAGGTTTGGACTGTTGACCATTTTACTGATAAAGAAGTTTGTCACACGCCCTTCCTCTTTCATCTTTATGGCCTCTTCAAGGTACTTTGCAAGCAAACGATAGCCTGATGTTCCGTTGCGACATTCTTGCTTCACAAAATAAGCAAACTCTGTCAAAAAGAAATGCTTGGGCGACCACAGACTTGGCATCACTCCAGCAATCAGAATCCCTTCAATTTGGTCAGTCTCAGCAATCAAAACAATTCCTTGACCTGCTATCAAATTAGAAAGCATTTGCGACACATACCTCTCGTCATCGGCATCAGACAAAAATCCATATGGCAGTTCAGCGCGATACTCCATAAGCAATTTATAGATTGTAGGAATGTCAAACGGCGATGCGTGACGAATGTTAGGACGCATTATTTCTTGACCTTAAAACCAATTTGTTTGGCACTGTCGGCGCTCTACCAAACGCATAGTTGATTGTAGAAATGAAGTTCACGCGATTCATTGATGTGTCGCCGGGGTTGACTGACTGCCATGAATTGTCATTGGTATAGCGCCCAGAAGTCCTGTTCTGCAAGATCAATTGAAAGCTGGATGCACTCAAGGTCACAGCACCAGCATATTGCCTTGCCTCTTCCATCCACTGTTCAGAGATTGAAAAAGAGTTGACGTAACCATTGAAGTACTGATAAAGCCCGTTGCCACCAGTGGCAAGTGTCCACGGAATTTCAGTCTCGGAATTATTCTTCCAATCCACCGTAAAAGAACTGTTGTTTATCCAGTTGGCATAGCTTAGTGTCAGAAGCTGATTGTTGTCATTGAAAAAACCATGCCACAACTGAATCCGCGAGCCTTTGATGTTTGAGCTAAGAACAAGTCCAAGCATCGCAGTGTCAATACCAACCAGTGTGATGGTTGTTTCATTGGCCGTGCTTTTAATGTCTCGCTGTGCCGAACTTACTTGAATAAGTTGACCAAGCGCCGTGAATGTCCCAACGCCAGCAACATTGATGGTGTAGGGTGCTGTTGAAAAATAATAAGTGCCTGAAGGCGTTGTCAACTTAAAGAAATCCGCATAGCGAATTACGTTTGTATTTACAACTGGCAAGATTTCGTTCATAGCACAACCTCAACGGCGCTAAATTGGCCGTCCCATTGGATAAAGCTGTCGTTTGTCATTGGAACCAGAGTGTAGGTTGGATACTCTCTCAACACAACAGGGAATGTCACGCCAGTGTACGCAGTTGCTCCAAGTATCACAGTTCCAAATTGACCAATAACAGCGGCTACAGGAGCCGTGACGGTGCTTAAAAGAGTGCGGTGGACAGGAATGCTAACTGTTGTCAAAGCGCCTCTGGTGACGTTTGCAGTGGCAATGTAGGAGTAGCGGCCAATCTGAATGAAGTCGCCAACCTTGACGATGAACGATCCAGCACTGATGGCCGGCAAAGAGCCAAGAACAATGGTCTTGTTGGCAGACGATGTTTGCACCTGACAAGCAATGATCTGAGCTTGAGTCATGTCGCCTTGATAGCGAATGTAGTTCAGCCAGCCAGTGGAGCCAAAATTCATGTACTGCTCTGTGATTCGATCAGCCTCTCGCAAGGTAGAAAGCACCCCACGGTTTTGCGAGTACAACAAATAATTCATTGGCCTGATGCCAAACTGAAATGGTTGGACCGTCAGAATTTCCGAGGTGCTGATTCGCATATTCCTCGACATCATCTGACCTGCAAACTTGTGGTCGTTGATGCTGACAGACTCAGCCACAGAAAGAATTGTTTGAAGACTCATAATTTATCCAATCTTTCACTTAGCTGATGCGGTACAGGATGAACGTGTTTGCCGCAGTACGCCGAATTCGGAAGTTGGCTGAAATGCCAGTGGCAATTGTCAAAGAGCCTAGCGATGTTACGCCTGTGTTGACAGCCATCGTGATTGTTCCAGAAGCAGTGTTGATAACGGTAAAGTCGTAGCCAAAATCAACACCTATCCACGGGACCAATGTTTCCATAGTCGTGCCAAGAGGCATTGTGACCGTGTATGTCGTGCCAGTTGTGTTGATGATCTGAGCTTGGATGTTTGCGTTGGTCAGTGTTGCGGCGGCGCTAATGGCCGCAGGTGCTGGCGCATCAACAACAATTGCTCCCGGAAACTGCGTGTTCCCAGACGAGTCAACAACCTGACGGATAGTGCCAGCGCCATCAGACAACACAATGTAGCCGCTGGCCGTGCGGATGTCCAAGCCACCAGAGTTGCCTTGGTAGCTGCCGACAACCACGTTGTTGCTGCCCGTAGTCATCAAAGCACCAGAGCTTGCTCCAAGGAACAGGTTTGTAGCGCCCGTTGTTACAGCAGTTCCTGCGTTGTAACCCAGAGCCGTGTTGCTGCCTCCTGTTGCCGCTGTGAGGGCCGCATAACCAACAGCCGTGCCGTTGCCAGCAGTCAGCACATCATCCAGCGCAAAGTAGCCAATCGCCACGTTGTTGCTGGTGGTGCTGTTGCCCCACAGAGCACGGCGACCAACAGCGGTGTTAAGTGACCCCGTGGTGTTGCTGGACATTGCAAGGTAACCGATGGCCGTGTTCTCTGCGCCAGAAGTGTTTGCGTTTAGAGAGGAAGTTCCAACAGCGGTGTTGTTGCCGCCAGTGACAGCTCCGTTCATTGATGATGCGCCAATAGCAATGTTATTGTCACCAGCAGTTGCAGAAGTAAGCGCAGCAGCGCCAATTGCAATGACGCTTGAAACGGTTTGCGCCGCGCCCAAAGCTCCGCTGCCAATAGCTACGTTACTTGCGCCAGTGGTGATGGCATCGGCAGCATTAGCGCCTACCGCCGTGTTGCCAGAGCCTGTCGTAGTCGCGCCCAAAGCAGCACCGCCAACAGCCGTATTGGTAGCCAAGTTAGCCAAGCCTCTACCTACGGTCATGCCATAGATAGTTGCGTTGCCGTTAACTGTGAATGTGGAACTGAATGTAGTCGCACCAGTGAATGTCTGCGCGGTGTTTGCAAGGGTTGCCAGTGTGCCTGTAATGTTTGGCAGCGTGTATTGCCGGGTGGTTGCAGTTGTGATGCCACTCATCACAAACTCAGCCTTCTTGGTGTTGTCAGTTGGGTCTTCTAGTCTGAAGGTGTAGTTGACCTCCATAGCCGTACCAGCAATGGTGAAGGCATTGTCGTAATACTGAAAGTTTGCATCCAAATTAGCAAGAGGAATTGCACTGGTTGCGGTAGCAAATGAATTTGGCACTGGCATGATTTGTCCTTAACGTGACACTGGAATGCTGCGGTTCGCGCTTTGATAAGCAGCAAACACGCCTTGTTTGTTTTTAGCCAAGAACTGAAGTCCCGACTGTGTATCAATGGCGCTCATGTTTTGAATGATCGGGCCATTGTAGTTAATCGTTTGACCGCCCATGCTGGACAAAGCATTGTTCGGGATAACTGTACCCGCTGTTCGTGGAACAAACAACTCAGGTCCACGCTCACCAATGATGTATGGCGTGTTGGCTTCTGCTGGACCACCTTCGGCCAAAAAGCCGCCTAAGTCCATGTTGCCAAAAGCCTTGCCAGTTCCAAAACCACCACCAGAAAAGCTACCAGCAAATGAGCTAAACAAGCCACGCAGCAACGACATGGCTTGCATCTTCATTTCAATTGCTATCAGGCTTTGTATGGTGCTACGAGCAAAGTCCTTCATGTTCAACTTGCCAGTCTTGACAAAGTTGTCAATTGCAGAACTCATGTTGCCCCAAACGGAATCAAAGACCTCCTGTGTGCGCTTCATGGAATCTTCCATCGTCACAAACATTTTTGCCATTTGCTCTTGGCGATCAATTTGGTCAAGATTGAATTGTTTGTCTGGACCTTCCTCGACTTCTTTGCGCTTTCTGGCGTACTCCAAAGAAATCTGAGCAAGACGCTGCTCTTTTTCTGTGGCGTAAATTAACTTGTACTTCAAATCAAGGGATTCCTTTTGGTATTCCATGTCCTTTGTTCTGGATTGATTGCTAGTGCGAATTGTTTGGCGTCTGTTTTCTTCGGCAACTTCGGCATCTGTTTTTTCTTTTTCTGTTCTTAAAAATTCTTCGTATTCAGACATCATTGTCTTGTTGCGAATCTGCCGCACCTTTTCCGCAGTTTCAGCGGAAATTGCAATTTCTTTGCTTTTGAAAATTGCAAGGTTTTGAGAAGTAGCACGACCATCTTCTTGACGGTTCTTCTCATTCATTTCTCTGCGAGCATCCTCCAGCTTTTTGGCTGCTTCAAGCTCAAGCATTTGTATTTCATTCAAGCCTTGCTTGGCAACTGCAAATTTGGCTTCTGCTTCAGCCTTGGCAACTTCATCTGCTTTGCTCTTGAGCATTCCTTTGTACTTGTCGTACTCGTCAATTTTCTCTTTGGCACTTCCAACAGCTTTTGATGCAGTAGACCTGTTTTGAAGACGTTGAATTTCTAGCAAGTTTTCTTTGCTTGCTTGCAAGGACGCCAATGTTTTGCGCCAGCCTCTTGCAAAAACAGTGTCTTCCTCTTCTGATGTTCCAGAAAGTTTTTGCTTGATGTCAGAAATTTGCTTATCAAGAGCATCAAGAGTTTGAGATTGAGTAGGGCCAGTCAAGAACTCCTTGAACTTTTCCCAATAGTTGCTCATTGCAGTCGTGACTGTCTTCCACGCACCCTCAAGAAAACCAAGCTCACGGCGTTGCTGTGCAAGTTTCGTATTCAGGGCAACAGCCACAACCTGCGCGGCCTCTTGCTTTTTATTCGCCTTCTCCAATGCTTCAATCTGCTTGTATTGCTCAAGCGTCAAAAAATTCATTTCCTTGTTAAGCGACTTGGCCCCTTCAGCCGTTCCACTTAATCCACCCTTGAGTTTTTGTGCTGCCTCTGTAGCAGATACACCTGCAATTTGCGAATAGGTGATGATTGCCTGAGTCACTGCGTTTATTGATTCGCCAGTGAATTGACCAGACGAAATCACGGCCATCAATGCTTCCTTGGTTGTGCCAAGGCTTGCATTGGTTGCGCCGCTTAATGTGTTTGCCAGCTTTTGGAAAGACGCTTCAGTGACCCCTGAATAATTGCCAGTCAACGTAAGAGCATCGCGCAACTTATCCAAATCATCTGCTGCTTGATATGCTGCAATGGCAACACTCCCCAAGCCAACTGCAACAGCGCCAAGGCCAACAGTGAATGGCGTGAACAATGTGCCGATTGCTCGGAACATATTTCCAATACCGCCCATCACATCTTTCAATTGACCACCTTGCTGCAAGATGGCAATGAACGGGCTTTGACCTGATGCGATCTGCGTCACCAAGTCAGTTGTTTGATAGGTCAACTGAATCTTTTGCTGCTCGTTCATCTTGAACTGAGCATTAGTAGCGTTCTTGGCAGATGAAGCAATCTTGTCGTAAGCAGCCGCTTGCTGCAACAACCTGTCCTTCATGTCCTTCGTGGCATTCATAAACCTGCCAGAAGTAACCTCGCGCTGGATCAACTCTACCTTTGTAAGAGCTTTGCCGTAGTCATCTGTTGCATGAGCCAATGCCTTCAACTCACCAGCAGCAGCGTTGGTATCCCTGCGAATGGCGTTTTTCAGCTTGGCGTTTTCTGAGATGGCCTTATCAATAGATGCCGTAAATTCAGCAGTATCCAGACCAAGGACAACACCAAGTCGGGCAATGTTTTGTGATGACATTATTTCTTCCTTCGCGCCAGTTTCTTGGCGTATTCAGGGATTCTGACCGCCAACTGAGATTTTAGTTCAGTAAGCACTGTTTGAGAGTTTTCTTGCAGTGCAGGGCGCAAGAATGGGTTAGCCCCCATCCTAGATGTGCCAAACTCGTTTGCAAGCGATACAGCACTCTTTTTGACCGATACAACAGCAATAGCTGCGTCAGTCTCGTTGACGTAATCGCTGCGCTTGTCCTTCTCGCTTGGGATACGAGCATCCAAGCGGATCGTGTCTCTCATGTGGATGGGGTTTTTGTCGTCCCGTGGCTTTTCGCCAACTGGCGCTTTGGTCTTGGCCGAGTTCAGCACAGACTCCATTGCTGCTTTGGCTGACGGAACAAGTGTATTTCGAGCAACTAAGTCACCCCTGAACCCTTCAGCCATTTCTCTCAACTGCTGCTCAAATTCGGCAAACCCTTCCAGCTTGAAAGATTTGCTTTGCGGGTTGTAGGCCATTTCAAACTTTCAAGAATGCCTCCGAGCCGGGTCTAGTCGCAATGAAACTCAGCAGTTGCTGGTTGACTTGTTCTTGCTGCTGTTTCTCGGTCAAAGGCGGGACGATGTAATCATGCGTTGACGGCAAAACATCCTTCATGCGGAATGGCGCTGCCGTCTTCTGAATTTTCGAGTTTAAGTTGCCCGTGGTCAAGGAACTTAGCGCAAGCAGCATCGCTTTGTTCCCAATCATCCCATCGCTCAACATAATCTCTATGTTTATCAAGTCGTCCACTGGAACATCGTCAGGACACCCACCGTGAGCGTAAATGTACGCTCTGGCCTGTGAGTGAGCGTCCTGAATCAGTTTTTTCGAGAGTCCTTGTAGCCGGGTTGAATCGACTCAGTAATCTTTGCGATCATCTCAAGCTGAAC
>Ga0315901_10003517_pt1 | contig 20293 bp, 21 predicted proteins | sample LakEriMetagenome_10_FD_203761 | JGI IMG/M metagenome (GOLD analysis project Ga0315901, IMG submission 203761) | Freshwater fungal communities from buoy surface, Lake Erie, Ohio, United States - Buoy 2 MA116 | ecosystem: Environmental > Aquatic > Freshwater > Lake | place: USA: Lake Erie, Ohio... | reverse complement strand
AAGGGCAGTTAGCTTTGGTTCTTCAGCGAATTCCTGCCAGTGCTTTCTGCCGGCGCCGCTGCACCGAGGAACCGAGGCCGATCGCCTCCCGGTACTTGGCAACTGTCCGGCGGGCCAGATCGAAGCCTTTGGCCTTCAGCAGATCGACCAGAGTGTCGTCGGACAGGATCGCCTTCGGATCCTCGGCATCGATCAGTGCCTTGATCGCTGCCTTGACTGCTTCGGCCGAAGCACCGCCCTCGCCATCCACTGCCCCGACGCCAGAAGTGAAGAAGTACTTGAGCTCAAACGTGCCACGCGGGCAGTGCAAGTACTTGTTGGACGTGACCCGGCTGACGGTCGATTCGTGCATGCCGATTGTTTCGGCCACGGCCCGCAGCGTCAGCGGCCTCAGGTGTGATACGCCGTGGCGGAAGAAGCCATCCTGTTGTGTCACGATCTCGCTCGCCACTTTCAGGATCGTTTTCTGCCGCTGGTCGAGCGCCTTCAGCAGCCAGTTGGCATCGGCCAATTTGTCGGACAGCCAGCCGCGCGAGGCCTTGTCATCGCAGGCACCCCGCATTTCGACATAATAGCTGCGGTTGACGATCAGGCGGGGCAGGGTGGCCTGATTGAGCGATACATCCCAGCCCCCGTCGGCGCGCGGCACCAGCAGGATATCTGGCACCACCGGATCGCCGCCACCCTTGTTGAAGCGTAGGCCCGGTTTGGGGTCGTAACTGCGCAGCTCGGCCAGCATTTCGGCAAAGTCCTCGTCATCCACCCCGCACATCCGCTTGAGCCGGGGGATCTCGCCGCGGGCCAGCAGGTCAAGATTCTCCAGCAGACGGGCCATGCAGGGATCATGACGATCAGCCTCAATGGCTTGCAGCGCCAGGCATTCCGAAAGATTGCGCGCGCCGACGCCGGTCGGATCAAGTGACTGGACCAGCGCCAGCGCCGCCTCGACTTCGGCCAGGGCAACTCCCAGTTCGTTTGCCACATCGCGCGGCAACACGGTGAGATACCCGGCCTCATCAAGCTGGTCGATCAGGAAGCGCGCGATGAAAGCCAGCCTGGGATCGCGGGTCTGGGCACCAAGCTGGTCATGGAGGTGCGTGGCGAGGTCCTTGTCGCCCTCGCCATGCTCGTCGATGTCCGGGCCTGCCTCGCCCATCGGGCCGACCCGCAGCGAAGATCCCCATTCACCGTCGCCGGTGTCGCGGTCGCGGTCCAGCGCTGCCGTATCGATATCGAGCGGGCGGTCGTCCGCAGCCCGTCCTTCGCTGACCAGTTGATCGACCGGCGAACTTTCCAAAGTGGTCCGACGGATGTCCTCCGGCTGGGGCGGTGCGGCTTCGCCGGGTGCAGCCTCACCGATCTCGAGCAGGGGATTGCTTTCAAGCGCCTCGCCGATGAAGGCCTCAATCTCCAGGTTTGACAGCGCCAGCAGCTTGATCGCTTGCTGCAATTGCGGCGTCATCACCAGTGATTGTGATTGCCGAAGATCGAGGCGGGGACCGAGCGCCATGAATTTTCAGCCTAGAGCGTGAAGCCCTCGCCCAAGTAGAGCCGGCGGACGTTTTCGTCCGCCACCATGGCTTCAGGCGTGCCGGCAAACAGCACCTGGCCGCCATAGATGATGCAGCCCTTGTCACAGATATCGAGGGTTTCGCGCACGTTGTGATCGGTAATCAACACTCCGATTCCGCGCCGCTTGAGGTCCTTCACCAGATCGCGGATGTCGCTGATCGACAGCGGATCGATTCCGGCAAAGGGCTCGTCGAGCAGCATGATCGAAGGCTTGGCCGCCAGCGCCCGGGCAATTTCCGCCCGGCGCCGCTCACCCCCGGACAACGCCATGGCCGGACTTTCGCGCAGCCGGGTCAGCCCGAATTCGCCCAGCAGCCGCTCGAGCTCTTCCGCGCGAACGGCAGGATCGGGCTCGACCAGTTCGAGCACGCAGTTGATGTTTTGCTCCACGGTCATGCCGCGAAAGATGCTGGTTTCCTGCGGCAGGTACCCCAGGCCCAGAATCGCCCGGCGATACATCGGCAGGTTGGTCACATCGACCCCGTCCATCAGGATGCGGCCCGAATCGGGGCGGACCAGACCCATGATCGAATAGAAACAGGTGGTCTTGCCCGCGCCGTTCGGACCCAGCAGGCCCAGGACCTCGCCCTTGGCAACCGATAACGAAATGTCCGTCAGCACGGCCCGCTTGTCATATGACTTAGCGATTGAAATCACCTCAAGCCCGCCCTGCGGCTGGACTGCCGGCGCGGAGCCAGTGGAAGAAAGCGTTGCACTGTCAGTCATTGCGACTGTCCGTTTAGGCGGCACCGGTCCGCTCGGCAAGCGGCCATGACTGCATTTGGCAGGTTTCATGCATGGCCCTGCGGGCACCCATTGCGGAATGAATGGTAAACGAGGGTTGATCGCACCGTACTTCGGTGTTTTACTCCGTCCGGCTGGATGGCGTCGGAAGAACGCTCCGGCACTGGGGATGACTTAAAGGGGATAGCCAATGGCCAAGGTATGGCACCGGGCGACTGAAGCCCAGCATTCAGCGGTCAAGCCGCTCGACTGGCGCAAGCGGATGAGCGACCACATTGCCTATGCCCTGCTGGTCTATACCGGCCTTCAGATTTTCGCCACGATCAGTGCGCTGAACACTAAAAGCGGCTCGATGCTGCCCTATTTCGCCTTGGTCGTGCTGGTGGCGGCGATCATCCCGGCCTGCCGCAGCTTTGAGCGCCGCTGGAACCGGTTGTCCGATCTTCAGGCTGCCGATCCGGCCCTTGCGCCCTATTATCGGCGTGACCGGATGTGGCTGTGGATCATGGCGATCAGCCTGCCGTTGGTCGTGACCTGCCTCTTCAAATTCCTGGCCTTCGCCTTCGGCTGATTGCCCTTCTCAGCGCGAATCCCTAGATCGGCCACTCCGTTTCCGGAGTGACCTGATCCATGCTGACCCCCACCGCTGCCCAGGAACGCGCTGCTGCGCTGATCGACCTTGCCCGCAAGGCCGGGGCCGACGCAGCCGATGCGATCTATTCCGGCTCATCGTCTGAAGCGGTCCAGGTCCGGCTGGGCCAGCTGGAGGATATTGAGCGCAGCGAAAGCGAGCACCTGGACCTGCGCGTCTTTGTCGGCAGCCGCTCGGCCTCGATCGGTTCGAGCGATTTGTCGGACGCTGCACTTGCTGAGCTGGCTGCCCGCGCCGTCGACATGGCCCGCGCCGCACCCGAGGACCCCTATGCCGGGCTCGCACCTGACGAATTGCTGCACCGCGCTGCCCAGGCGGAGCTTGATCTGACCGACCAAGCGGAACCCAGCCCGGAGCATCTGCGCGAGCGGGCCCGGGCTGCCGAAGACGCGGCCCGCGCCACGCCAGGTGTCACCAACAGCGAGGGCGGATCAGCCAGTGCCGCCCGCCGGGTGATGGCGCTGGTCACCAGCCACGGCTTCGCCGGAGCTTACGGCGGAACGAGCCACGGGCTGAGCGCTGTCGTGATCGCCGGTGAGGGGGACCAGATGCAGCGCGACTATGGCTGGAGGACCGCTCGCCACCTCTCCGACTTGCCGACCCCTGAAGAAATCGGTCAACAGGCCGGAGAGCGCACTATCGCCCGGCTCAATCCCGGTCGGGTAAAGAGCGGGCCCATGCCTGTGGTCTTCGATCCGCGGGTCGGGGGGACATTGCTCGGTCACCTGGCCGGGGCCATTTCGGGCAATGCCATTGCCCGGCGGGCTAGCTTCCTGCTCGATCGTGATGGAGCGCAGCTGTTCCAGGCGGGGATCACCATTGTCGATGATCCGCTGCGGCTGCGAGGCCTGTCTTCTCGCCCCTTCGATGGCGAGGGCCTGCCAGTCGCCCGGCGGGAACTGGTGGCTCAGGGCCGGCTGACCGGCTGGCTGATGGACAGCGCCGCTGCGCGCCAGCTGGGTGGTCAGCCCACCGGGCATGCCGTGCGCGGAGCGGGCGGTTCGCCTGGTGTCGGCACCAGTAACCTTCATCTGGAGCCGGGCACGGCTACCCCGGCCGAACTGATGGCTGACATTGCCAACGGAATCTACGTGACCGAACTGATTGGGCAGGGCGTTAATCCGGTCACTGGTGATTACAGCCGCGGCGCCTCCGGCTTCCGGATCGTCAACGGTGAGATCGCCGGGCCGGTGGCCGAATTCACGGTTGCCGGTAACCTGATCGACATGTTTGCTGCCATGACCGCCGCCAATGACCTTGAATGGCATCGGGCCGTCAACGTGCCGACGATCCGGGTCGACGGGATGACCATCGCCGGGGATTGACCAGGCGGCACAGACGGGCAGTGTGGGGCGATGATCATCCGCCCCGTCTGCTCCGGTGATGCCGCTGTGCTGGCTACCATCTATGCCCACCACGTGATCCACGGCACGGCCAGTTATGAAACCGTGCCGCCCGATGCTGCTGAGATGGAGCGCCGGATCGCACGGGTGGTCAGCGCTGGCTGGCCCTGGCTGATTGCGGAGGACGACCGCGGCGTGGTGCTCGGCTATGCCTATGCCACCCAGTTCCGCGACCGTGCCGCTTATCGCTTCGTTTGCGAGGACAGCATCTACATCCGTCACGATTGCTGCGGAAAGGGGTTGGGCAAGGCTTTGCTGGCCGCGCTGATCGAGGCCTGCGAGGCAGTCGGCTTCCGCCAGATGATCGCGGTGATTGGCGGGGCCGAACCGGCTTCCGAGGCGCTCCATGCCAGTCTTGGATTTTCCGGGGCCGGGCGGCTGCGCAGCATCGGCCGCAAGCACGGCCGCTGGCTCGATACGCTCTATATGCAGCGCGTGCTGGGAAATGGGGCGGCAACAAAGCCCGAACAGGAGCCCGGCTGAAAAGGGGGCAGGAGGCCACAGCCCCCCACCCCAGGACCGGGGATCAGGGTCGCATAATCCCCGAAACCATCTTGCCGTTGGCCACCGGAACCGGCACCGCCTCTTTCAGCCAGCACCACGGCTGGTCGAACTGCGCCCCGGCCTGAACCCAGGTGAAGGCGCGGCACTGGGCATTGCCAGCGCAGGCGATAGCGCAGCTGCGCCCCCGGTCGTTGGCGGTCTGGAAGTTGGCGATGTCGGACCCGGGCAGATCGAACCGGCTGAGCCGCCGGAAACGGTCAGGCGCGGCCTGTCCGCCGATCGGCAGTTCCCGCGCGCCAATTTGAATCCAGCCGAACAGATCGGCTGCCGTCTGGTTCTGTGGATCGGCTACCCCCATCTGCCGAATCAGCTGGAACGACTGGCCCGGGCGGCCATCGCAGGGTTCCAGCTGCAGCTGAGCGCCATCCTGCACCGCCCCGCCAACCGACCAGCAGCGGCCGTCGGCAACCCGGAAGCGATAGCGATCAAAGGCCATCCGGACCATGATCACATGCTGGTCCAGATCGCCGCGATAGGCCGGGTTGCCGCCGGTAAAGGCCGGCATCCCGCAGGGATTGATGTCAATCCGCGGCGCTCCGATCAGCACGCCGCGTGCCACGCCCGCGCATTCACCGCGGATCGTCACCCGCCAGCGCACATTGGTAGTCGCCGGCCACAATGGGGTATCGACCGCTGCGGGCGAGAGCTCAAAGCTCTGATCGAACACCGCCGCATTGCAGGTGCGAGTCTGCAGATAGGGCATCTGGGCGCGGGTATCGCCGCTCTGCCGGTTGAGGCACAAGCTGGTTCCCGCCACCTGCAACTGGTACGTGGCCGGTCCGGGATCGGACCAGAAATCCGGACCCAGAAAGTTGTCACGCGCCTGTTCAACCTGAAGCGCCAGCGGCGGCGCTTGCGGCAACCAGTTGCCAGGTGGCGGCTGGACCTGAGCCAAGAGCGGCGCAGGGGCCAGGCTGAAAGCGGCGAGCAGGCCCAACAGGGCGGACTTGAGCTTAGGCATCGGATCGGCTCCATGAAGAACGGGATCGGCGCTTGGGCGGGATCAGCGTTTGGGTGGGATCGGCGGAGGACGCCAGTCGGCGCTTTCGGAGGTTGCGGGCGCACAATTGGGATCGCGCGGTGGGATTGGTGGCGGACGCCAATCAGCGGCAGCCTCGCCGCCCTGGGCCACCTTGGGCGGGATTGGTGGCGGGCGCCAGTCTGCCGCAGTCTCGCGGCCTGGTGGAACTGGGCAGCCCTGGGCATCGGGCAGAACGGGTTCGGGTGGTGGTTTTGGCGCGGCAGCGGGCGGGGCCTTGAACCGCATTGTTCCAGCCTTCTGGGCCATCGCTGGTGTTGCCCCGGCCAGGACAATCCCGCCCAGCAGCAGCACGCCAGACCGCAGGCGGATCACCGCACCACCCCGCTGCGCACCCGTGTGCGCTCTCCTTCACCGCGATTGATTGCCGGGGGAACCTGATCGTACCAGGCACAGCGCGGCGGATCGTTAGAGCCGATCACATAAGCGGCACCCATCCAGGTCCAGGCCTTGCACTGATCGAGCTCAGCGCAGCGCTTGGCGCAGTACGCACCGTTGTCGTTGGCCGTGTCGAACTGCGAATAGGGTGCGCCCTGAAATGAAACCCCGCCCGCGCCCCGGATCCAGCGATAGCCGCTCGCAGTGGGATACCAGGTATCGGCCCGGAACAGCCCCGCCTCTGTCCCAGCGGGCAGCGCGCGCACCAGCTCCAGCCCGTAAACCTGATCGGCCCCGCCCGTGCACGACCATCTGATGACATCGGTAAGTGGTTCGCGTGAGGCATTGCGCAGCGCCCAGCAATCACCGCCGCCGATCGCTACGGTAAAATTGCCAGCTGATCGGGGAACCAAGCTGAAGCGCTGATCGGCCACTCCGGCAAAAGACCAGTCGCTGCGGCCTTCGTCGATGTCACATGGATGAAAGTCGATCCGCGGCGGGCCAAGGATTACCCCGCGCGCCACTGTTGCACAGGCGGTAATCTGGCCGGGGGCGGCTGGGCGGTCAGACCCGATCTCTACAGTGGTGCGGATCGTATAGCCGCCGACAAGGTGCGGCAGAACCGCGAATTCGCTCAAGCGGGCAAGGGCCGGACCCTGGTCGCAAGGTTCTTGCGCCATATGCGCCAGATTGTCTGGCAGGCCCGGGATGCCGACCCCCGGCACCGCCTTGGTGCGCGGCCGCACCACCAGGCACAGGCCCGAATGCAGGTTGCGCAGCCGGTAGAACCCCGGCGCCGGTCCGCGCGGTCCGCCCAGGTCCTGCTGCTGGCGCTGGGTCAGGCTGCCATCAACCGGCCGGGCGACCGCCACCTGCGCGCGACCGGCCTGCGGGGCAGCCAGCGCCAGTGCCGTCAGTCCCCCCGTCAGTCCCAAAGCCGCCTTGTGCCAAATCCGCATTGCCGCTCTCCCGCAGTTACGCCGGAAGGGCAGGATGCAGGGATTGTGCGGGTGCGGCCCTACCCGTTTCGGTAGGGCGCAGAGATCAATCGGACAGGCGTGGCTGATCGGGAGCGGCAATCCAGCCATCGGGGGCATCGCGCAGTAGTGCTACCAGCTCGGCCTGGCGGCTAACCCCGGTTTTGGCGAAGATGTTCTTCAGCAGGAACCGGCCCGCGTTGACCGTAACGGCCCGGTTGCGCGCATAGTCTTCCAGCGAATGACCCTGGGCCAGCATCGCCGCCAACCGCGCTTCAGTGGGGGTAAGATCGAACCAGCTGGCATAGTGGTCCAGCATTTCCACCGGCACCCCGCCGGCATGGGCATGGCCAACCAGCAGCACCGTGCCGCCTTCCACCGGTCCGCACAGCGTTTCGGCAATCGGGGCGGCGATCCGCATTGCCAGCATGCGGAACGGGGGCAGACCTTCGGCCTCGAGCGTAAAGGCCTGGCTTGGCGATTGATCGCTTCCATCGGCAAGCGCCTGGAGCGCGGCCTGGGCCCGGGCATTGCGCAGCCGCAGCCGTCCGCCGGGGCTATCGGCGTGGCCATTCATCAAAAAGGCTTCGGCCCGCGAATTGGCGAACTGGATGCCCAGGTCTGCGCCCAGCACCAAAGTGACATTGGGGGTGCGTTGCAGCACCGCCTCGGCATTATCGGCGCGGAGGCTGGCCTCGCCCAGCTTGCGACTAATCCGGGTGGCGCGCTGAATGTGCGGCAGGCAGCGGCGGACCGTTTCGTAAAGTTCGGGGCCCGGATCTTCGGCCCCGCCCGGTAAGACCAGCCCCAGCCGCTCTGGTCCGGACCGGTCGACAATACCGATCAGTGCCGCTTCCAGGCCCCAGCTTGACAGGAAACGCTGATAGAGATCGCAGGCCTTGAACTGTTCGCGCGGCAAAAGCTCATCGCTGTGAACCAGCGTGCCGACCGGCAGGCCGTGGGCGTGGATGCTCCACGGCTGACGCCCGGCAAAGGCAGTGAGATAACCCGCGCGGGCGAATTCGTTAACCCCGAACGTGCCGACGAACCGGCCGCCTGGCGGGGCGATCCGTTCCCAGATCAGGAACGCCACCTCCCAGCCGGTTGGGGCATTGCGGTTGACGATCCCGCCCATCGCCACATCCCAATGCGCCGGATCGAGCGCAGCCTCATAGATATCGGCCACAGTCTGATCGAACCGGTCAAGGGTAAGCGCGCCCGTCATCGTTCTGCCAAGTCTAGCAGCGAACCCTTTGCGTTCAAGCCTTTGCTACCCGTTTGCATAGCGCATTGCTGCAAGATCGGCGACATGGTCGGAGCGATAGGCACCGAGAGGGAGATCGCCCGATGCACCGCTTGTCCATCTTCTGCGCCGCGCTGGCCCTGCTGTCCGGCTGTGGCAGCGAACCGCCCCCGTCCGCCAGTGAACAAGCCGCAGCGCCTTCTGGCGCTACATCTGCCCCGCCGCCCCCGGTCGCGACGACGGAAATTCCGGGCGGGGCGATGACCAAGGCTGAGCTGGCACAGCAGGTTTGCTTCTTCACCCCGGATGAGATCGCCGCCAACCTGGGCTTCACCGTCAGCGCGGGCAAGGCCAGTACGGCACAGCTGGAAGGCTATGGCATGGCCGATTGCATTTATTCCGGCAGCGACAACGATCTGCGCGTCACCGCCTATTGGATCGATCCCGCGCAGATCGCCCCGGCACGGCAAGGGATGACCCGCCTGTCGGGCGGCGGCAGGATCGAAGTGCTGGCGGGCGATCCTGACAGTGCCTATCTCCACGATCAGCAGGATAACGGCACCTCGCTGCACTATTTGCGCCGCAACCTCCGCATACAGCTTCACGCTAGTTCGGGGCGGACCCCTTTTGCGGAAATCAAACCCAAGCTGCTGGCGCTGCGCCGGGTGCCGTGACACGGGATTGACGCGCATCAATTACGGGCTTGGCAAGCGGTTCCAATGAGCGCTTAATCGCACGGTTAAGTGCCCGGGAGGAGATTCGCCGATGAGCGCTGTTGCCACTGCCAAGCCAACCGCCAATGCCGCCACCCATGTCGACGTGCTGATCGTCGGAGCCGGGATTTCCGGCATCGGTTCGGCCTATCACCTGCAGGACCAGTGCCCGGGCAAATCCTATGTGATCCTGGAAATGAAGGACACGTTCGGCGGAACCTGGGAAACCCACAAGTATCCCGGCGTGCGTTCGGACAGCGACCTTTACACTTTCGGCTATCGTTTCAAGCCCTGGATCGGCGCGCCGATCGCCAGTGCCGAGGAAATCCTGAAGTACATGGGCGAGGTGATCGAGGAAAACGGGATCGCTCCGCACATCCGTTATGGCCACCGTATCACCAAGGCGGCGTGGGACAGTCAGGCCAACCTCTGGACGATTGAGGCGACCCGTTCCAGCGACGGCGCCCAGGCGGTGTTTACCTGCAACTTCCTGTGGATGTGCCAGGGCTATTATGATCACGAAAAGCCCTACATGCCCGACTGGCCGGGCAAGGATCGCTACAAGGGCCTGCTGGTCCATGCCCAGTTGTGGGATCCCAAGATCGATTATACTGGAAAGCGCGTGCTGGTCATCGGATCGGGCGCGACCGCCGCCACGGTAATCCCGGCCTTTGCCGAAAAGGCTGCGCACGTCACCATGCTGCAGCGCTCGCCGACCTATTTCTTCTGCAGCGAGAACAAAAACGAGCTGGCCGACAAGCTGCGTGCCGGCGGGATCGACGAGCCGACCATCCACCGCGTGGTCCGTGCGCAGATCATGCATGACCAGCATGCCATGACGCAGCGCTGCATCGACGAGCCCGAAGTGGTGATCGAGGAGCTGCGGATGCTGGTCCGCGCCTTCACTGGCAAGGAGGACTTCGAGTTCGAGCCGCACTTCACGCCGAAGTACCGCCCCTGGCAGCAGCGCCTCGCTTTTTGCCCGGAAGGCGACATCTTCCGCGCGGCGGTGGCAGGCAAGTTGACAGTACACACCGACGAGTTGGAAACCTTTACCGAAACCGGCGTGCGGACCAAATCCGGGCAGGAGATCGAGGCGGACATCATTGTCGCCGCGACCGGTTTCAATCTGCTGATGATGGGGGGCATCCCGTTCTTCGTCGATGGCAAGCAGGTCGATTGGCACGAGACGATCAACTACCGCGGGATGATGTTCACCGGGGTGCCCAACATGGCCTGGGTGATGGGCTATTTCCGCGCGAGCTGGACCTTGCGGGTCGACATGATGGGCGATTTCGTCTGCCACTTGCTCAACCACATGGATGCCAAGGGGGTGAAGCGGGTCGAAGTGGCGCTGCGCGACGAGGATCGCGACATGGAGCTGTGCGACTGGATCGAGACCGACAACTTCAATCCGAGCTATCTGATGCGCGGGCTGAAGCTGATGCCGCGCCGGGGCGATAAACCCGAATGGCGGCACAATCAGGACTACTGGCGCGAGCGGGGCGAGATTCCCTTCATCGATCTCGATGGCAGCGAATTCGTTTATGACGGGGTCCGCGCCAGGAACAAGGTAACCGAGGCCGCCTGACCCGGTTTACAGCCGCAACGCTTTCCGCCAGAAAGTTGCAATGAGCAACGCATCGATCTGGTGGGGCGGCGTGCGCCCGCCGCTGCAACCCATGACCGCGCTGGGCGAAAATGCCCTGCCCGGACATATCGGCATCGAATTCGTCGACTGTGGCGATGACTGGATCCGGGCGCGAATGCCGGTCGACGAGCGTACCCAGCAGCCCTTCAAACGGCTCCATGGTGGGGCCTCGGTAGCGCTGGCGGAAACGATCGGCTCGGTTGCCGCCAGTTATTGCGTCGACCGGGAAAAGTTCGTTGCCGTGGGCATGGAAATCAACGCCAACCACATCCGCCCGGCCTATTCCGGCTGGGTCTATGCGACGGCCCGGCCCGAGGCGCTGGGGCGGACGACGCAGGTCTGGACGATCCGGATCGAGGATGAGGCGGGCAAGCTGGTCTGCATTTCGCGCTTCACCGTCGCGGTGATCCCGGTCGACCGCAAATGACCGGCTCGGTCGCGGTGATCGGTGCCGGGGACTTCATCGGCGCGGCCATAGCTCGCCGCTTTGCCGCAGCGGGCTTTCACATCCATGCCGGCCGCCGCAATGGCGACAAGCTGCCGCCTTTGCTGGGCGAACGCATCACCGGCCGCAGTCTCGACGCGCGCGAAAGTGAGGACGTGAGCGCCTTCCTGGCCGAGGCCGAGGCGATCGCGCCACTTGATCTAGTCGTCTTCAACGTCGGCGCCAACGTGCAATTCCCGCTGACCGAAACGACCGACCGGGTGTTCCGCAAGGTCTGGGAAATGGCCTGCTTTGCCGGGTTCACTACGGTGCGCGAAGCAGCGAGGCTGATGTTGCCGCGTGGGCAGGGCAAGATCTTCGTCACCGGGGCAACCGCCGGCCTGCGCGGCAATCCCGGCTATGCCGCTTTCGCTGCCGCCAAGGCGGGGCTGCGCGCTATGGCGCAATCGGCTGCGCGCGAGCTGTGGCCGCAGGGTTTGCATGTCGCCCATCTGGTGATCGACGCGGGCGTAGATACTGAATGGGTTCGCGCTCGCATGACTGAGCGGATTGGGGCCGAAGCGCTGGCTGCCCAGCCCGACTTGCTGATGCCGCCCGAAGCCGTGGCGGAAGCCTATTGGGCGCTTTACCAGCAGCCCAAGGCAGCCTGGACTTTCGAACAGGAAATCCGGCCCTATGGGGAGAAGTGGTGATGACCGGCGAGATCGAGTTTCTGTATGATTTCGGTGGACCCAATTCGTGGTTCGTCCACCGCGCGATCCCCACGATTGAAGCACAGGGCAAGGTCCGGTTCCGGTATGTGCCGGTGCTGCTGGGCGGGATCTTCAAGGCCACCGGCAACCGCCCGCCACTGATGACCTATGGCCATGTCGAGGCCAAGGTGGCCTATGACCGGCTGGAGATGGACCGCTTCATGGTGCGCCACGGGATCACCGGGTTCCGGCTCAACCCCCATTTCCCGGTCAACACCCTGCTGGCAATGCGCGGGGCCGTCGCCGCCGAACGGCTGGGTTGCGGCCCGGCCTATCGCGAGGCGATGTATACCGCGCTGTGGCAGGATGGCCTCAAGCTCGACGATCCGGAGGTCTGGGCCGATGTCCTCGCCACGGCTGGGCTGGATGCGGCAGCATTGGGCGCGCTGGTGCAGGACGAGGACGTAAAGGGCGAACTGGTCGCCAGCACCGAAAGCGCCGTGGCCCGCGGGGCCTTTGGCGTGCCGACCTTCTTTATCGACAACGAGATGTGGTTCGGCAAGGACCGGCTGCGCGATGTGGTGGAGGCCGCCACCAGCTGAACCTTGCCAAGTCGCCCTGGCCCATGCATGGTGCGGTTTAACCGAGCGGTTAAACCGCCCAGCCTAGCGGGAGCCTGAGATGAGCGAATATCCCCTGCCGTATAACTCGTCCGACCTGACCGGCCGCGTCGCCCTTGTCACCGGCGCCTCGTCCGGCCTTGGCGCGCGTTTTGCCGAAGTGCTGGCCAGCCAGGGTGCGGCCGTGGTGCTCGCGGCGCGGCGCAAGGACCGGCTAGAGGCGCTGGCTGAGAAGATCCGCGCTGCCGGCGGCCGGGCCATGGCCGTGCAGATGGACGCGACTGACGCGGATTCGATGATTGCGGCTGTGGCAGCGGCCGAGGAAGCCTTCGGCACGGTCGACATCCTGATCAACAATGCCGGGATGCCCGATGCCCAGCGGGCTCACAAGATGAGCCTGGACCTGATCGACAACGTGCTGGGCGTGAACCTGCGCGGCCCGTGGATCCTGTCGTGCGAAGTGGCGCGGCGTCTGATCGCAGCGGGCAAGCCCGGCCGGATGGTCAACATCAGCTCGGTCGCCCACTTCCGCTATGACGGCAGCGGCGCGGCGCTCTATGCTGTGACGAAGACCGCGATCGCCCGCATGACCGAGGCGCTGAGCGTCGAATGGGCGCCCTACAACATCAACGTCAACGCCATTGCGCCAGGCATGTTCGTTTCGGAAATGACCGACGGGATGTTCGAGCGGATGGGCGGCAACCCCGCGCCGCACCTCGCCCGCCAGCGCGTGCCGGTGCCTGAACAGATGGATTCGACCCTGCTCTACCTTGTGGCCCCGGCGAGCGAATGCGTGACCGGCGCAATCATCCGGATTGACGACGGCCAGAGCTCAGCCGTGCGGCTGCGCAAGTAAGGGCCCAGCCATGCTCGTGACTGTCGAACGCGACGGCCCGATTGCGGTCGTCACCATGAACCGGCCAGAGGCGATGAATGCCTTGTCGCGCGCCCTGCGGGCGGAACTTGCCACCGTTATGCGAGCGCTCGATGGGGACGATGGGGTGCGCGCTGTGGTGCTGACCGGGGCGGGGACCCGCGCCTTTACCGCCGGGCTCGACCTTAAGGAACTGGGCGTCGATGGCCTGGGCGCGGCCAATGCGACCGAGGCCGAAGCCAATCCGGTCAAAGCGATCGAGCAGTGCCGCAAGCCGGTGATCGGCGCGATCAATGGTGTCGCCATCACCGGTGGGTTCGAAGTCGCGCTGGCTTGCGATATCTTGATCGCATCCGAAAACGCCCGCTTTGCCGATACCCATGCCCGGGTCGGGATCATGCCCGGCTGGGGCCTATCCCAGAAACTGTCCCGCATGATCGGCATTAGCCGCGCCAAGGAGCTGTCGCTCACCGGCAACTTCCTCGATGCGCAGACTGCCTGCGCTTGGGGCTTGGTAAACCGGGTCGTCGCCGCCGACGCATTGCTGCCCGCCGCCAGGCAACTTGCCACGGATATCGCCAGTGCCGATCCCGGCATGGTCCAGGGCTACAAGCGACTGATCGACGAAGGCTATGCCCTGCCGTTTGGCGAGGCCATGGCGCTCGAGCACCGCACCTCGTCTGCCCGCAATGCCACGGTCAGTGGGAATGAGGTGGAGGCCCGGCGCCTTGCCGTCATGGATCGCGGCCGCAGCCAATCCGGTTAGCCGTCCTTCCAGTTGGGTGGCCGCTTTTCGAAGAAGGCTGCCTTCGCCTCCCCGAAATCGCCCGCTTGACCCAGCATGACTTGTTGGCGGTCTTCCAGTGCAAAGGCGTGCTCCATGCTGGCGGCATCGATGTTCAGGTTGAGTGCGTCCTTGGTCAGCCGCAGCCCCATCGGGCTGGTCAGCAGCATTTCGCCGGCGAGTGCCAGGGCCTTGTCGAGCAGCTCTTCCTGCGGAACGATCTCGCTGACCAGACCGCAGGCCCGCGCCTTTTCCGCATTCATGAACTTGCCGGTCAGCAGGTATTCACTGGCCACCGAACTGCCGACCAGGCGCGGCAGGAAATAGCTTGCGCCCATATCGCAGCCGCCCAGGCCGATCCGGATATAGGCAGCATTCATCCTGAGGTCCGGCGCGGCATAGCGCACGTCCGATGACAACAGCAGCGAGAAGCCGCCGCCACAAGCGGGCCCCTGGGCGCAGGCGATGATCGGCTGCGGGCACTTGCGCATCGCCTGCATCACTGCTGCGATCATCCGCTGGGTGCGCCACGACTGGTGAATTGGCCCGGCATCGGGATCGGGTGCCCAGCCACCCAGGTCCAACCCGGCGCAGAACGCTCGGCCTTCGGCCCGGAGGATCACCACCCGGGCCTGCGGTCGCGCTATCAGCCCGGTGAAGTAGTCGAGTAGGGCCTGGATCAGCGGCTCATTCATCGTGTTGAGCTTGTCCGGTCGGTTGAGGCTGACCACCTCGATCGCGCCGCGTTTTTCGATGACGACAGGTTGCTCGCCCATGATCCCTCTCATTTGCCGGTTTTGAGTCCAGTTGACCGGCAATGCCCTCCGTGGCAAGGCCCTGCGCACTCCGGGCGGGTGTAGCTCAATGGTAGAGCAGAAGCTTCCCAAGCTTACGACGAGGGTTCGATTCCCTTCACCCGCTCCATTTTCTTGACCGCTGACGTTCGTCCTTGTCTGGAAAAACTCTGATAAATCGGTATCTTACTCGCCTAAATGACCCTTGGCGTTCGATGCTGTTCGCCTACAATCACCTGGAAGTGGGGGCCGAATAGGGAACCAGCGGCTCAATGCTCAATTCGGGTGGCCCCCAACTGAGGACCATTTCCGGCCAAAAGGCGTGGTGGACCATGGCTCTGACAGTCTGCTTAGGATCCGCGATGGGTGATAAGCAGACGTTTCATTTCGCTGATGAACGCCTCAACATGCTCCTGAAAATTTATCCTGAATGGCGCACGGTTTTTGGGATGCAAGCACCAAAGCGCCTGTTTTCGCTTTGAAATCAGCTTTGGACTAAGGGCTAATGGCGACTGCTTGGAGGAATTCGCAACCATGGGCGGGGAACGCTTCTAGTTGACTAGTATTGCTGAGAACTATGATCTCACCGAAGCCCCACCTGCCGAGCCAGCGCCTCGGCCAGGGCAGCGTGACCGGCCATGTTCGGGTGCCACGGCGCATTGGCAGCGGGTCCGGTTGGCTGTGGTCCTGCGCTCCAGGGATGCTTGGCGCAAGGTGTGTGCCCCACCGATAGTCGGTCGGCAGCGAGCACTTCGGCACCTTCAGCTTCGGCGGCGCGCCAGATGATGCCTGCGATGGGCGATTATGTTGACCAGGCGGCGCTGAGTCCTGCCGGATCTCCGGTCCCGAACACGTAGCGGTCGGGGCGGACCAGCACGGCTTCGGCCTGGTGTTTTTCCAGCCAGGCCAGGAGCTGCCTGGCAAAAGGTGCCATCTCTTCCCGGTCAAGATCGTTGCGGCTGATCAGCCAGTGGCCCACCCCAAGTACATCGTCCAGCCTGGCACCTTCTGCGCTGAGCGGTTGCGGGAAATAGCTGCCAGCACCGGGCGATCCGATCAGGATATGGCCGGCCGAGATGGGGGGATAGGCCGGGGGGCCATCGGGCAGCTTGCCCAGCGCCCGGCCCAGCCTGAACTTCATGTCGCGCAGCCAGGCGGACAGCGGATTGGTAATGCAGACGGTCTTGCCCATCATGATCGCCATGGCGATCGTGGCGCGCAGGTTCGGTTCGCGTTCGGGCTGGTAAGTGTCGAGCAGGCTGTCACTGGCCTCAGCGCGCGTCACTGCGGCGAGTTTCCAGGCGAGATTTGCTGCATCGCGCAGACCCGAGCACATTCCCTGTCCGGCAAAGGGCGGCGTTTGGTGGGCGGCATCTCCTGCCAGCAGCACCCGCCCCTGGCGCCAGCGCTCTGCAATCCGGGCGCGAAAGGTGTAGACCGCCTTGCGTTCCAGTCGCACTGCGCCTTTGACGTTCCAGGGTTCAAGCAGTCGCTCGATAAAGGCATCGTCACTGACCTGCTCGGCGGTCTCTCCCGGCTTAATCATGAATTCCCAGCGGTGCCGACCTTCACCCATCAGCACGCAAGTGGTCGGACGGACTGGATTGCAGATCTGCAGGTTCTCGGTCGGCAGTTTCGCGTAATCGTCGACCAGTACGTCGACCACGAGCCAGGGCTCTTCGAAGTTGAGATCATCGAAGGCGATTCCGGCTGCCTCGCGAATGGGGCTGCGCGCGCCGTCAGCCGCCACCAGATAGCGCGACCGGACGATCCGTTCACCGTCAGGCGTGGCCATGGTGGCGGTGATACCGTGACCGTCGTCGGTGAAGGCAGTCAGTTCCCAGCAGGTGTGCAGCTTAGCTGTCGGCTGGGCTGCCAGCGCCTGCCGCAGTTCGGCCTCGACACTCGGTTGGTGGATCATGTTGGCCGCGGGCCAGCCGCCGGGGCCGATCTGCCCCGCGCCTTCGAAACGCAGCAGGACTTCGCCCTTGGCATTGAGGAAATCATAGCGGTTGGCGCGTCGCGCGGTCTTCATCACCGCCTCGGCCACGCCCGTTTCCTGCAGGATCCGCATCCCCTCATGGTCGATATGGGCGGCGCGCGGTAGCGGATAGATTACTGCCTCCTTCTCGGCGACGATCACGGATACCCCGCGGCGGGCCAGTAGCACGGCCAGCGTCACTCCCGTCGGCCCGCCCCCCACGACAAGCACGTCGCAGCCGTGATCGAATTCAGCGGGCATGGTCAGTACCCGCCGGGCTTGGTGCCGGTCCGGCCGGGGGGAAGGGCGAGGCCAACACGTTTTCCGGAGTACGGACTGTCCGGCGCCAGATTGTCCAGAATGACCTGGGCCGCGTCTTGGTAAGTCACGATCATTTCGGGCATGCGGTCCTTGAAGGCCTTCAGCACCCGGATGGTCAGGAATAGTCGGCCAGGCCCCGGGCCCTGTACCGGCCATGTCTCGCTGCTGATGCGCAGGCCCTGGGTAGGTTTTCCCGTGGCCGATGAAACCATTGGGCCGGGGCAAAGCATTGACCAGTCCAGAGCCGTTTCCCGCACCCGCGCCAGAGTGTGAATGTGCTGCTTATAGATCTTGGGAATCAGTGGCAGATCGGCTGCGCGGAGCGCGTGACCGGGCACGTCGAGCGCTGCCGCTCCGCCGAACAGCCAAAGCTTTCCGCCAGGGCCCAGTACTTGCTCGGCGGCTGCGATCACCCCGTGCACCATGGGCACGAAGTTGGTATCGACAGTGGCGTTGCCAGCGGCGTTGATGACCGCATCCTGTCCCGCCATGGCCGTGACGAGCGCTTGCAGATCGCCGAGCGAGCCGGTCCGTACCGTGAGCCGCGGCGAGGCAGCGTCGGGCCCGAGAAGCGACTGCAACTTCTCTGAATCGCGGACAAAGGCGGTTACATCCAGGCCGCGCGCCAGCGCCATTCGCGTCAGGGCCAGCCCGCTGTTGCCTGTCGCCCCGAGGATCAGAATGCGCATGGCTCAGCCCTCAGCCACCATGGTGCCTTCGATATGGCCCAGCTGGTCAATCTCACAGCGCACGACATCGCCCGGCTGCAGAAACCGGCGGGGGTCCATCGCGGCGCCAACCCCGCCCGGGGTGCCGGTGAAGATCACGTCGCCTGGCTCCAGCGTCATGCCAATGGAGAGGTGCTCGATCTGCTGCCAGATATCGAACACCAGGTGTCGTGTGTTGGAATCCTGCCGCTTCTCGCCATTGACGAAGCAGCGGAGGCCCAGCGCATGGGGATCGCCCATTTCGTCAGCCGTGACGATCCACGGTCCGATCGGCGCATGGGTGTCAAAGCTCTTGCCCAGTGACCATTGCGGCCCGGCATGCTGCCACATCCGCTCGGTCACATCGTTGCCGACGCAGTATCCGAACACCGCGCCCGCCGCGTCGCCGGCGGCGATGCGCTTGCCGCCGCGGCCGATGATGGCGACCAGCTCGACCTCGTAATCGTTGGTCATTGTGCCCTCGGCGATCTCAATAGGATCGTAAGGGGCGTTGATGCTGGTCTGCGCCTTGGTGAACCACACCTGCCGTTCGGGCGTGGCCATGTTCGATTCGGCGATGTGGTCAGCATAGTTGAGCCCAATCGCCCAGACTTTGCCGGGCCGTTGAACCGGCGCCTCCAGTCTGACCGAGGCAAGCGGCACACCGCCTCCCGCCTCAGCTCGGGTTTCCAGGCCGGGCCGGTGCCGGTCCCATTCGCGGATCAGGTCGATCATCGTGCCGGGCACACGGGTGTCGATCACGCTGTCGCCCACCACGATCCCGGTGCGGGTCTGGCCGTCGAGGGTAAAGGTGCAGAGCTTCATGCAGCAGTTCCTTGGGATTGGCGGCGAAACAGCCGCTTGAGGCGCAATTGCAGCGCGGTAATGAAGGCGATCAGGCCCGGCGGGGGCGGCATTTTGCCGGCAAACATCGGATGGGGCGCACCCCACTGGACGGCCAATAGTGCGCTCATCGGCTGTTTCTGCGGCGGGTCGGCGGCAGTGAACAGGTCGCCGTCGGTCCAGTGCTCCAATTCGTTGCCGAACGGATCCTTCCAGTAATCGAAGATCTGGCTGCCCATAATGTGGCGGCCAACGCCCCAGGCTGGCTCACGCTTGCGGGCCTTCAGATGTTGATGCCCCAGCATCAGGTCATCGAGATTGGCGACCTCGAAAGCGGCATGGAGGATGCCCAGTTCGCCGGGCAATTGGGCCAGGAACAGGGTGTGGTGATCGGCCGGCTTGTCGCCCCGGTTACAGCGCATGAAGGCACCGAGTGGCAAGTCCTTGGCGGCTTCAACCTCGTCCGAAGTGATGAAGCCGAAGCGCTCTTTGTACCACTTTTCCGACCGGCGGAAGTCGCTGACCTTGAGCACGGCATGGCCGATCCGCTTGACGTGGGCCGGTGCCGGATCGAGCCGTACCGTGCGGCGCAGGCGCGGCTTGATGGCAGCGGAATTGAAGGGCTGGTCGGCGGGCAGGGGTGCAGGCTTGCCGCGTTCCTGGCCGGCGACAACTTCCACGAGATAACCGTCCGGATCGGTCAGGCGCACCACCTTGCCGCCGCCAGGTTCCTCGAGGTCGGCCATTCCAACGCCTTCGCTGGCCGCCAGCGCTTCAAGGTCATGCAGGTTCTCGGCGCGCAGTCCGATGGCCAGAAACCGCGCCTGCCCGGGCTCGGTGACATGCACGAATGGCCGCCCGTCGCTCCCGCGGCCGTAGAGCCGTCCGCCATGCTCGAAGCAGTCCAATCCGAAGTCTTCGAGGAAGGCGCGCATGGCCGGCAGGTCGGGCGCTGCGTAGCGCACGTGGGCAATGTCCTCGATGCGGATTGTGCTCATGACATCCTCTCCCGCGCTGGGCTTCGAACGGACCCGAGTCGCAAATGACTATTTGGTCAAGTTATTGACATGTGACCATCTGGTCAAGTAGCTTGGGCGGGTGACGTCCATGCCTGCCAATCCGCGTGCCCAGCGCACTTACCGCGCGCTAGTCGAAGCCGGGCTTGACCTGTTGGCCGAGCGGCCGATCGATGCCTTGTCGATCGATGAAATTGTCGGCCGGGCGCGGGTAGCCAAAGGCAGCTTCTTCAATCATTTCGCAGATAAGTCCGCATTCGGTGGCGCCATCGGTGCGGAG
>Ga0315901_10003512_pt1 | contig 20311 bp, 16 predicted proteins | sample LakEriMetagenome_10_FD_203761 | JGI IMG/M metagenome (GOLD analysis project Ga0315901, IMG submission 203761) | Freshwater fungal communities from buoy surface, Lake Erie, Ohio, United States - Buoy 2 MA116 | ecosystem: Environmental > Aquatic > Freshwater > Lake | place: USA: Lake Erie, Ohio... | reverse complement strand
CTTTATAGGTGACGCCAACCAATTGGATTCGAAGTTCAGCCAAGGACCTTCCAACCTCTTGCTCAAGACGACTAACCACAAAATTCGGCATCGACTTATTCAATTCATCAGAGACTCGAATGTATTTGCTGGAGTGACCAAACTCTTGCGCCTTCTCTTCAAGGTAGAACGGATCTACCGGTATGCAATGGCCACCGATCCCGACATTTGGATGGAAGGGCATGAAGCCGTATGGCTTAGTGGCAGCAGCAGCCAAGGTCTCATCAACCGGAATTCCCATCGCAGCCATGAGTTGTGCGAACTCATTGACAAGGCCGATATTGACAAATCTGAAGGTGTTTTCAAAGAGCTTCGCAGCCTCAGCAACTTCCGGTGATGACACCTCGATCACATGATCACAAAAACCCCGGTAGAAGGCCGCCGCTTCGCTACGCGCTGCTTCGGTCAAACCGCCAACGACTCTTGGGGTATTGCGCGTGCCAAAACTCTTATTGCCTGGGTCAACCCGTTCTGGAGAAACCGCATATCGATGTTCCACTCCAGAACGATCAACAATCGGAGCGATCACTTCTCTAAGCGTCCCCGGAAAGCTTGTCGACTCGTTGATGATCAAAGCGGGCTGTTGAAGTGCCTTACCAACCATCTCCGACGCCCTACGCAGTAACGTCAGGTCAGCCTTACCTTGCTCATTCAACGGCGTCGGGACCGCTATCACCACGATATCTGAGCCATCCAAGGAGGAAATGTCTCCGCTCACTCGGAAGCGTCCGGTATCAATCCCTTCACCAAGAATCGATTCTGAGACACCTTCAATATGCGATTTGCCTTGAGAGAGACTCTCAATGACGAGCGGATTGATTTCGAAGCCGAGGACATCATGGCCTGCCCGTAAGGCGCCTTCGGTGATGGTCAAACCCACATAACCCTGACCGACTACTGAGACGCGCACGATCGAAGGATACTCGCGAAAAAGAACTAGGGCCCGGTCCTTTCGGAACCGGGCCCTAGTTATCAGAGCTAGTTAGAAACTAGCTAGTTAGAGCTTTACTCCAACTCGCTTTGCAACGCGATTGAGCAACTTCTGGAGAGTTGCAAGCTGTGCAACCAGCTTGGTTACCTCTGCAGAGAGTGCCGTCACGGCGTCGACTGCAGCCTGTGCAGTCTCCTGAGCAGCGATTGCTGCAGAAGCTGCCTCATCGGCGGCTTCCTGAGCGAGGATCGCAGCATCAGTTGCTGCGATCGCAGCATCAGTTGCCTCTTGAGCGGCATCAACAGCAGCGTCAACTGAGTCATCAACTACGGAAGCTGATGCAGTAATTGCAACCTGCCCCGCTACTGGGAGACCCGTACCGCCCTTAGCGGTCAAGGTAACAGTTCCCTTGCCGAATGGCATGTATACGGTGTACATGGCTGATCCAGCCTTGGCTCCTGTTGTTGCCGAGGTGGCCGATGCCACTGTCAAGGTGACAGCAGTTGTTGTGTCGCTTCCTGAACTGAAGGCTGAACTTGGAGAGATACCCCCGGTAGCAAGCAGATTTGTGATTGACCCACCAGCAACAGCCTTTCCAGCTGAATCCAATGGAGTCACATAAATGCGCGCCTTCTCGCCTGGAGCATAAGCTGCCTTATCGAAAGTGATACCAACTGTTGCAGCCGAATTTGGGTTGACGACAGGGCCATCGAACTCAGCAGTCTTCACGGTTGAAAGAGCCAAGGTCGAAGCATTTCCGATCTGGAACTTTGCTGTTCCAGCCTTCACACCTGATACAGCGCAATAGTGCAATGCATCATCTGCTACATAGGAGCAACTTCCAGCAGTCGCAATGGTTGTATCCGAGGAGAACAGGTAAGCCTGACCACCCCAAACACTGCCATTTGCATCCTTAGCATCTACCTCAATCACGTCAGAGGTTGAACCAATTCCAATGACTGGAATAGCGACCTTTGGGGTCACAGTTGCAGGTGCTGTTGCGAAGAAAGTTAGCTTCTTGTCAGCAAAGGTCTTCGTGGTTGTAGCTACCTTGATGGTTGCTACGCCAGCCGTACCATTTGCCCGAACAGTAATTGTTTCCTCACCATTTGCACCAGTCAGTGACAAACTGCTACCGCAAGTTGACCCATTGCACAGAAGACCGGCTCCTGAGATGGATACAGTGACCGACTCTGGCGCTGCAACTCCCGAGGCATTGAATGTCCTAACAATGAAGGATGCATGATCTGTGGCCGCCGCAGTCGCGACTACTGCGAGAGCAGAGTCGGCAACTGTGGTTGAGGTTGATCGGTTTCCAGAAGCACCATTGGCCAGGATTGCCACCGTCTTAGTTGAATCAACAACTGTGGACGCAGACGCAACTGCCGCAACTGCATAATTCACATCAGTAGTTATCGGAGTTCCTGCCGCACCATTGTTAAACGGGGTAACGACTGCCGTGAATACATAGGTGCCAGCAGTAAGAGCAAGATTTGCTCCGCCTGTTGACGTGTCGATGTACACGCGAAGAGCGGCTGCGATAACACCTGTTGAGCCAGTACCAGTTAGAACAACCTTTGTCTCAGCGCTCTGAACCACGCCAAAACTAAGTTTATCTCCAGCTACGTTTGTATCCGCCTCAACCAACATTGTCGAAGTTGCAGAATCTCGCACCTGGTGGACAAGATTACCAGTAGCAGGTGCAGTTGCACCCGTCGGACGAGACTTAACAAAAGCAGACACAGTTACTGAATCTGCTGCTTCAGTTTTTACGAAACTGACTGAGATGACGGAGGCTGTTGTGCTGTCCGCTTTTTCAGTCGTAGCACCAGAGCCTGCAGTTCCGGTCACCGTGAGTGAAGTGACCGTGGCAACTGATGGGCTGGAGGCAAGTACGCCAAGACCTAAAGCAGTGGCCACCGCAAGCGCAAGGCGCTTGAAGTTTGTCTTGTTAGACATTTGTTTCCTTTCAATAGTCGTCACGAAGACGTTCTCCGTGGCGGCTTTGAGATGAGTCGCACGTGCTGACACATCTCGATCCCCACCCCGTTTCCGGTAGAGGTGAGGAAACTTGTGTAATGAACAACTCAATTATGCCCCATTTCCCTGAGAATCTGCTGATACGAAGACCGCTTGGGCTAGGATTTTCCCCTTGGTCTGGTCCAATAAGAGCCTCGTGGAGATAAAATCTGGTGCTGAACTGAGGTCAGTTCCAGAGGTGCCTGTTGACACCTTGACGGGGGCCTCCACGGCGGAGTCCACCATCATGAGAGCGGTGAGGAGGTAATCGCCGGAGGCGAGCCTCTCTATATCGGAAGAGATAAATGAGAGGCGAAGCAGTTGCCAGCCCCCATCGATCCCCACCGAAACTTCAGCGACATAAGAAGTGCCAAATGCATCAAGAACCAGTGACTGGTTGATCAACACGTTTGTTGACCCTGACTTTGTACTAACAATATTCGATAAGAGAAATCCAGCTTCGGTCATCACTGCTTTCTGTTGACCTGCAAACAACTGACCTAAGGACCCGAAGGAGTCCACAACCGTAAATCCCGTGGGAACTCCTTCAGCATCTAATCCTAGAAATAGGGATCCCGCCGCCTCAGCATTGAAGGATTGAGCTTTCGACTTTCCTCGATCGGACTGATCACGTCCCGAATCTTGGAGACCTCTGACTCGTTCATCCGTATCGGAAACATCAGTCGGAGCAACCCCATTGGGGCTAGGTTCTAGAGTATCACCTTTGGCTATTTCGCTGTCTAGCCTCACTAGCGAGTAAGTGGTTGCCAAATCACTCGGAGATAACGATTGAAAGCCAAGAAATGCTGTGACGATCAAGAGCAACGACATGGCCACCTTTGAGGATTTCTGTGCAACCTTCTCAACTTTCCGATACCCCACCGATAGAACGTCCAAAGCTGTTAGACCACGCTCTTCATCGACGATTCGCTGTGACAACAATCGGCGCAGAGTCGCTCTCGCGCGAGACACAGTGTGCCTAACTGCTGCTTCTTTCACACCCAGTTCGCGAGCAATTTCCCGAGTCGATCTGCCTTCGAACTCCCACATCACAAGGGCTGCGCGCTCAGCGGGGGATAGAAGAGCAATGGCTTCACGAATCAAAGCGGCATCATCCGCTCGAGCTAGGTTTTCTGCCAAATCGTCAGCACTATTCCATCGGAGTTCCAAGTCTGCGTTTTCTTCATCCAAGACGATCAGTTGGGGGGATCGCCCTCTTCGCCGCAAGTGATCAATTCCCAAATTATCGACTGCACGATGAAAATAGGCTTTCGCATGATCCAAAGATTCAAGCTCAGGTGCTGCCATTAGGACGCGGACCAGGGCATCCTGAACAATCTCTTCAGCCTCACTCGCGACGCCGACTACGCGGCGCGCATGCGCAAGGAACTCAGCCCGATGTTTGACGAAGAAATCGCCAAGGTCCGCTGCAGTCCAGGACAATGGCTGCACAGCTTTACGACCCTTATTGAGGTGAGACATGAGCCCCTTGTCTGAAGAGTTCACAGATTTGATTGCTACTCGGTAATACGAACACACCGCCTACTTGTCGCTAGAAACGGACAAAAGCGACAAATGGACTATGGGTTCAGCTTTATCTCCGGGTTATGAGGATCGAGCTTGCGCAACACTTCATAGGCTGCTTCTCGCTCTGCCGGGGTAGCGGTGGACAGGACTTGTTTCACCCGCCAAGCCATGAAATCCCGTGGGTAAGTTCGAAGCAATTCCTTGACTATGGCATCGGATTCCGTCACATCATTCGCCTTGATCGCTGCATCCAGAGCTATCTCCAAGTGGTAAGCGGTCCCACCCAGAGACTTAGCGGCAGAGATCATAGATGGAAGGGACCCTGACTCTTGGGCGGTACGAAAAGTCGAATCTGCGCGAAAAGGAAAGAATGCCAACACGAATCCGACTACAAAAGTGAGGATAGAAAGCATGGATATCGGTAAAGGTATCTGCATTACCTCACCAGAATTTCTAGTTACATGAGAAAAACGCTTCTTGGACTTACTCTCACTGAGGGGTTTAGTTCTTGTGTAGCCGATCAACGCACCCGTAAAGGACCAGCCCCAGATTCCAACTCCAACTTGGTTGATACTTATCGCTGCCTGCACTAAGTAGGCTACCCACACCGATACAAGTGTCGTGAATATGGGATCAAATACATTCAGGCGCCTCAAGTACTCAATTGCACTCTTGCCTGCAATTGCCAAGAGTGAGAAGTACAAAATCAACAGTGGAAGACCGCCCCCTGAAGATAAGTCCAGATAGATATTGTGAGCAGAATTTGTGATTCGATCTGGAACAGTCCGGAGAGTGGCAACCTCACCTCGAAGCTCCCTATACCAGTCACCATATGAATCTAGGCCAACTCCAAAAAGCGGATTTCGTAAAGTCATCATCCAACCGGCATACCAATAGTCATAGCGAAACAAGACCGTTTCCCCAAAGATGAAACGGGCTAAGGGGCCGCTATTCAACAATCCCGCAATACCCAGACCTAAACCCGCTATTGCTAACAAAAAGTACGGTGTTCGGAGTACTTTGAGTTTTTGAGAAGAAGAAATAAAAAGAAAAAAGACTACAGAGAGCCCTGCAAGATAAATCATAACTCCTTGGATTGAACCTGTTGAACTTATCAGGATCAACTTGCAAACAACAACAAGAATCAAAGTCAAGCGCATGACAAGGTGAAGTTTGGAGTAGAGTGCAAGAGCTGACATAGCGATAGCAGACATTCCAAAAAAAGCAGATGAAAAGTTTATGTTCCCCAAAGTGCCAAACGGCGCCATCTGACTCCATGAAATGGGGTCCTTTCCGGCAGCCTGCAGAAGCGCATAGATAAAGATAGGGATTGACACAGTGACCAACGCATAAACCAACTTGCGGTAAAAATCTTCGTGTTGCACGACTGCTGCGCCGATCAGAATCAACAAGAGAGAGACATAAGTTAGGAACCCTGTGTTCCTCCCAAATACCCCCCAAAATTGTTGACTAATCGGAGCTGAGGAGACAATCATCACAATCAGCATCCAGAGGAAGAACAAAACTGCCACGTAAACCAGTACTGGGGGTAGCTGAGAGGATTTATTCTTCATCAGCCACAAAACCAATGGCAAAGTGGCAAATGCAAGTGAAGTCAATACTAAGATCTTGATCAAATTGATTGGATCGAGATTTGAAAATGGAGAAATCGCGAGCGGAGTGATGAAAACCGAAAACAATACGAGGGCAGCAAGCCTGCTTCGGACTGCATGACTACTCATGCGATAAGCGTATCCCAGATAAAACCGTCATTACTTGTCCGGGATCCACACTTTGTCCTGGCTGAGAAGCCTCCCCGAGAAAGGCGTCCAATAGATCCGACCAGTTGGACACAATTGCCTGAAGGGATGGGTCCTTAGTAATGACTCTCATGAGTGCTCGTTCCAGTGATTCCACATCTTTAGTAATCAAGCAACCTCGAGAGAAGACATCAAAGTCCGTTGGGTTGAAAATGCTCTTAGGCTCAAAAACTATGGGTAGGGTGCCTAGAAACATTGATTCCAATGCCAACTGACTACCTGGTGTCACCAAAGTCTCACTCTCTGAGATCCACTCATACATCTCCTTCGTATCCAAGACGACTTGGAGAGAACAAGAGCCGTTTTCAAACGTCGAAGGTTGTTCTACTTCGGAAAGATCAAAAGTCCATGCAGGATGAGGTCTGATACCAACCAGATATCGCCCCTTCATAGCGTTCAAGCACCTGAGGGCAGTGGAGGCAAGCAAAAGACTCGTTGGCCTATCCGCTGAAAAACTCACTAAAATTCGGATTTTGGAACGCTCAAGGTCTTGATTAGGGTCTTGAGGTAAATTTACGGGCTTGGACTTTCGAGTCAGCAAGTCACTATGTCGCGTCGGTGGAATCTTGCGAGTCCTAGGGGCTGGGAATCCTTCCCGATGCAAGGACCTCTTACAAAATTCGTTTGGAACCAGCATGAAATCCGGCCACATATCTTTATCTCTGATGGATAGACCGATTTGTGACCAAAATGACGAAATATTCCAGAGAGGGATGTAGTTGTTGCACAGTGAGAGCGCGGTGTGCCAATAACCCACAGTCGCAACCGAAGAAATGTCTTTCAAAGCAGCAATAACTGCATGATCCAATGGTTGATTTTCAAATCTAAAGACAACATGATTAGGATTTTGAATTCTACAAACACGGTTCATAGCCAACTCAATTAGGTGAGCCTGAACAAACTCACCTCTCATAAGTGACGTCATGAGATTTTGTCGGACTAAGTCACTGATGTCAAAAGAATGAAATCTCACATCAAGGAAGTTGGCTGATGACCTAAGATAGTTCAACACTTTTGATCTCTGGATGCGCTTCCAAATCACGAAGAAGTCGCTCAGTTTGATGTAGTCATTCAAAACAAGGAATTCAATCTTTGATCGTTCGTTCGCAACCTGCTTGTAAGCCTTGAATTCTTTGCCTTGCAACCAGATCAAGTACTTGGCTGCACTTGAAGAAGAGTCCAAGACTTGCTCTGGAAAGAAGCGCTCCGTCTTTCCCTTCGGACCATTACTAGTCCACCACTGTGGATAGATGGTGAAGAAGAGAGACTCAGACGTAAACTTCGAAGAGAGAGAACTTTGTTCGTGTCTTGGCTGGCTCCAAATCAACCGCAGTTGCAGAAAGAAGAACCTTGTCAACTGAACAATGAGATACAGAAGGGCTTTCCAGTGGGATCCTCGGTTGCGTCTCGCAGAGAACACTCTGTGAAGAGATGAATCACCACTTATCCTTATGTCAACTTCAAGTGGACTGATCGAATCCAAGGATAATTTGGTCAGAGCCAGCCAATAAAGAGAAGTTGCTAAATTTCCTTCAAATGGTGATCGTTCAAAGAATTTGAGATAGGCAACACGAGTGACGTCACCGCCTTCACGCCTTAGTCCCTCGACTACTCTGCGGGCCACTACTGGGAATTGATTGAAATAAAAGTCACGGACCATTTCCTGAGCCCGTTCAGAAAACTCTCCATGATCAACAATTGGCACATAGGCACATTCAGGGTATCGGTCTCTCAAGAAATTTCGCGCCACATCACCCTCTATGCCGAGAGTCAGTATCGTGCTCGAGGAATGACAGTCACTTGGCAGAACTTCAAGCAAGTTATCAGTTATCAACAATCGTGAAACTGCAGACTTACCATTCATCAAGACGATTTTTTTCAAGATAGCCTTCTACGGTTCGTTTCAGCCCTTCAAGTGAAGTCACTTTAGGATGCCATCCTAAATCATTGATTGTTTGAGAGATATCAGCATGAGTCTTGAATGGATCACCCTTATCGCCCTCATGAACCTCCATCGGATAACTAGAGTCATTCCCAGTTAACCTAATCAACTCTTCCAAGATCTGACGGACAGTTACTGTTTGACCTGTACCAAGATTGTATGTCTTCCCAAAGGAATTGGAGTTTTCGAGTGACAACATCAATGCATTTACAACATCGTCAACATGGACAATATCCCGTACTCTATCCAGCGATCCGTGCACTGTAATCTTTTCTTTTCTCAAAATGAAACCTAAGAAGATCTTGATGAGTCCTTGCTCAAGATTCTCAAGATTTTGGCCAAAACCATAGGTCGTGTACAGTCTAAAGATTGTCCAATTCAATTCATCTTGCAAGCCAACGTATTTCTCTGATGCGTCCTTATGAATTGCATAGTATGTTGCGGGTCGAGTTCTCTCGGTGATGGGGGTTGGGAACTGGGTTGGTTCACCATAGACACTCATGGAGCTAGTAAAGATAAGTCGACGAATACCTCTTTGACGACAGAACTCAATAACGTTCTGGGTAGCAAGTTGATTGCGCTTTAGGTCATCTTTTGGGTTCTTGAATGACGTTGCATTGGAAGATTGTGCTGCCAGGTGGAAGACCGCATCAATGTGGTGCCCTTCAAGGTCTTTCATCCAAGTGTTTTCTGCTATGTCAGACTTTAAGAATTTCAAACTATTTGAATTAGAAATCCCACGAGAATTAGACAGGTCATCAACGGCGACAACTTCGTGACCTTGAGCGCTCAGCGTTGCGCAGAGATTTGATCCCACAAAGCCTGCGCCTCCTGTGACTAGAATTTGAAGCCCCATCACTTCACCCGTTCTCCAACTACTAGCTGATGTATGGATCCGATTCCTTCAATCTCCATATCCACGATATCCCCAGGGCGGACTATCGAATCCAGAGCGCCTGCCGGGGTGCCGGTGATAATCACATCCCCGACCTCGAGAGGAACATATTGAGAGATCAAGGAAACCGAATCGGCATCGTCCAGGATTCTTTTTTGAGTGCTGCTCTGCTGTGTCACCCTACCGTTGATTTTCGTCGTCATTCTCAAAGATGAGGTGTCTACATCTCTAATCAACACTTCACCCATCGGACACAAGCCTAAACCACTCTTCGAGCGGAGAAGATGATGATCTCTACTGTACAAATTGGTAGTAGTGATGTCGTTAGCAATCGTATAGCCCAGAATTGCAGTAGCGGCCTGCTCTCGTGATGCTCGGAATAGTGAACGCCCAATCACGATAGCCAGTTCGACCTCAACCCAAACGTTCTCCATCCAACTAAGAATTTCAATATCTGCAGCGGAGTTTGTGATTGAGAAATGTCCCTTATTGAACACCAGAGGCTCTTGTTCTGCTTTCTCAATACCCACAAGATCTTTGTAATTATAGGCAAGTCCAAAAACATTCTTACCAAAAGCGAGGGGTTCTATGTCAACGTCACTCAATAAACCAATCTCGTCTCTTACTCCATATGAACTACCTGGATCCCCTTCAATCAGGCTTACTACACCATCTTTATTTACTTCACCCCAACTCCCGTTGCTCCGATTTCTCAGACGAACAAAACGGCTACTCATGTGCTGAAGAACTGACGAGTATTACGACATCTAGAACGCGACATGAGTATGCCCATTCATTGTCATACCAAGACACCAATTTCAGATGTTTCTGATTAGATAGCGTCATTTTTGTCAAGTCAATTACACAGGATTGAACCATTTGTGAGAAATCACCTGAGACAAGGGCTTCGCTGTTTAGAGAAATGACATCGCTATATTGTTCGCTGACACTCATTAGGTGTGCTTGTATCTCATCGACTGTGGAAGGCCGTTGAAGCACTATCGAGAAGTCTGAGGCTGAGACATTCGCCGTAGGAACACGAAAAGAAATGGCATCAAGTTTGCCCTGCATTCCTGGTAAAACTCTTAGAGTGGCAGCTGCTGCTGTCGTGCTCTTCAGAATGAGATTGCCGACGCTGGATCGACCCAGAGAATACTCCTGCCAACTATGACCTGGGTTTGCCACCGAACTTATTGGGCCGTCAAGAAGATTTTGATACGAGAGCCAAGGATGAAGAGTAGTAACACTTGCATGTTCTATTCCTACTAATTGATCTAGGTGATAAAGAACTGGAGCAATTGCGTTTGCGTCACAAATACTGCTACTCACAACTTTATGCAGACTAGGGTCGTATAAACTTTCGTTCACAGAGATAATAATGGTTTCGTCGACTGACTGATGTGAGTTGGTCACCACGACTCGGTCAACTAAACCGCGAGCAACTAAATGATGCGCACTCTTTATATTCGCTTCGACGCCTGTCGCTTCAACGACTACATCAACATCAAATTCTTTCCATGGGACGTCTTGAATGCTACTAAATGAGTGGAATTTGACAGACTGCTTATCGCTAACATCCATGACCGCATCATTGAGGGTCACCACCTCGTTGAGACGCCCATACACTGAGTCAAACCGCAACAAGTACACCAGGTTCTCGAGATCTCTTTCTGTGTCATTCACAACGACAACGTCAATACCATCCAATTGCAGGATACGACGAAAGGTAGCTCTGCCAATACGGCCAAAGCCGTTGATACCGACACGAATGCGGTTATTTTTCCTCATGAGAGAGAAAGATTATCAGTTCCTCTGGGCTTCGTATGATTTCTAATGCTGAATCCAAGTATGGTCCATAACCCCAACCAACAAGTCTGGATGTAGCACCCGCTGCCTGTCCATCTTGAATATGCTCTGGGTTATCATCAACAAATCTGACTTTTTCGATAGTAAGGTTACAAGTTCTTGCAATCTTCCTGAGGGCATCGGGTTTAGAACCATCTTCTTTTGTGAAAAGGCCATCGATTTCAAGCCCATGATGTTCTAGCAAAAACTTCGTGGAAAAGTCATCTTTTGTTGTCACAATATACAATGGGCGAGGAATCTGACTCCATACTTCAGCTATCCCATCGTAAATTGGATTTTCTTTGACGAAATTACTTGGATTGCTATTGATTTTACTCGCTCGCTCTGCAAAGAATGCAGTTTCGAATTCGGAGAGTTCTTTGTTTGTGCTCGAGATATGACTCAACGCAAGCAAGTTAGCGTCATGATCTTCGCGAGAGTCTAGTATCCACTTCCAGAGTTTGAAGTAATCTCTAGCTGGTCTTACTACTCCTCGGTTCAAGTAGAAGAGTTCGCGCCACTCATCTCTCATCGGACTTCTGAAATCAGCATACGGAGCAACCTTTCGCAAGGCTGCAAAACTGGTCCTGAAGCACTCATCGATGCTATTGAAAATTACTCCATCAAAGTCCAAAGCTGAAGCACTCATGTGTAAAACTTCAGACTATTCTGTAGAGAGGGTCTTGTCCCAAGGAAACATTCAAAATGCTTTTGGCTGCCTTGACCCGTATCTCCTTGAGTGAATCCTCAGAATAGTAGGCAGTGTGTGGCGTAATGAGAACTCTTCCCTCAAGCCCACTTCCCACACTTCGCCACTTCCTTAGGATGTCAGTATCTCGAATAGGAGGTTCTTCGGGTAGAACATCCATAGCAAGAAATCCTATGTTTCCTGACTTTAGCCCCTCCTCTAATACCTGCAAACTGCTCATCAATCCACCTCGCGCAGTATTTACGAGCAATGTATTCTTCTGCAAGTTGGAAACAAAGTCTTCATCAACCATTCCTCGTGTTTTCTCTGTCAATGGGCAATGCAAGGAAACAATTGATGAATGATGAAGAAGTTCCTCTAGAGTCTCAAATCTTGTAATCTTCAATGATTTCTCAACACCTCGAATGGCAAATGGATCAAAGAAGCCAATATTCAAACCGAATTCTTTCATGCGAAGTGCAAGAGCCGTTCCTATGCGTCCAAGACCCACGATGCCAAGTGAGTGCTTATTGCTTCTCTTGAGCGTTCGTCGACTTTCTCGTCCCCACACTTGTTCTTGATCTAAATCAACAGAAGAAAATTCACCGAGCTGTCGCATGCCATGAAGAATCATTGCTGCTGCGGTATCGGCAACTTCTTCGATTCCATAGTCAGGGCAATTCCCGACAGCGATACCCCTTTCTTTCAAGAGGTCAATATTCAGATTATCAATGCCTGCTCCATATCGAATGACAACTTTGCAACTCTTGAGATTCTCTATAATCTCCTTATCAATTCTTGAATGCCATACCAAGACTGCATAGGCATCACTTATAGCAGCTTCCTGTTCTGGCTCAGGGAGTTCGGGCAGATAGACGCATTCAAACTCATCCCCCAATATCTCCGTTTCAATATTCGGGTTAGATATTCGATCAGTGATTAGAACTAATCTTCTCACTTAGCGATCACCTCTCATTCGTAATCTGTCTTCAACAACCTTAAGATCCTTGGGTTCATCGACCGCCCAGCTATCTCCGATCACATCAACACAATAGACTTGCTCCCCAATCTCCAGAAACCTCAAAATCTCATTTCCTTCCAGGCTTTCCAGGACACCAAGCTTCGAAGAGGTGTAGTACCTTTCTAAGGATTCTTTTGGAAATGCATAAACCCAAATGGCACGCTCTGCACTAGAGAAGTTCCCCGCCTTGTCTACTGGGATACCTGCTCGAGAAGAATAGAGCAGGCGCCCATCCCATGAGCAGACGACTTTGGCCTTGGAAGCATCATTGAACTCTTCTGCAGATGCGGGTGCCTTACCCATCACTACCACATCTGGTTTTCGCCTCGCGAAGTCGATGATCTTTTCTATGTCCTTCGGATTGATTAAGGGTTCATCGCCCAACACTGTGATATACGTATCAGCATGGATGATTTTGCTGAAGAGGAAGATTCGATCGATTGCCGTTTCTGCGAAACCCGTCTTGACTACTTGAACTCCTATCTTTGACACGAACTCTTCAATCAAATCATCCTCAGTGACTACATAGACTTGGTGCAAGGGGACGACCTTGGAGCATTGTTCGATTACATGTTGAATCATGGGCTTACCTAGAATAGAAATCATAGGCTTGCCAGGCAGACGTGTACCGCCAAGTCGAGCAGGAATCACTAGAGCGTAGTCGTGCCCATCAGCCTTGGTCATTGAGGAAGCCACTTCTCATTCCTCCAAATCGAATTTGAGGTAGATGAAGAGTATGACTCTAAACAAAACCCTTTTTGCTCAAGGAATACAAAAAGATTCTCTCTCTCAGGATGATTCGGAAAACACTCAACAAGTAAGGATCTAACGCTCGAAAGTGTCTCACTAGCTCCCTGCAATACTTCGAACTCTAATCCATCAATATCGACTTTTAGATGATTGGGTTTAGGCAATTTGAAAATTGTGATGAGAGAATCAATTGAGATTGTAACAACTTGTAAGGCATCTCTGTCCAGAACTTGGGCACCAAACTGGTCAATTGGATTACCAATTGAATGATGTGCCCCGCCCGAAGTTTGATATTTGTTCGAAACGTAGAAATTGGTTTGCGTCACTTGGTTTGACACAGCAAGTGGAACGACCGTGATCAGTTGACCAAAATTGTTTTGCAGAATGTTCTTTGTTAGTGCCTCAAGATTCCATGGGCTTGGCTCTAAGGCAACTACTTTGTGTCTTCCTAACGCAGCGTACAAACTGTACATCCCTACGTTAGCGCCAACATCCCAAAAGACCTCATCTGCCTCGAATGACCTTATCCATTGGAGTGTTTCTGGTTCGGCTGTGGAGAAGTTCTTCATCCTTAAGTCTGTTACCCAGCTGTTATTGATCAGCAGCAGAGAACCAAGATCAGTCTCTATCTTTGACTTTCTGTTTTGCAAGAGCGTAGTTAGATCGGATCTGACAAAAGCTCCCCGGGGTAGCAAGTAGACCACCTTGGTTGCCAGAAAGAGCGATTGAGTAACAAGTGATCGATACGCTCTAAACAGGTATCGAATCGTTAGTCTAATCCGAGAAGTCACCACCAAAGCATCTCACATGAAAGGTAGACTTTGGGAAAATAAAATCTTCCTAGTCAACTTGTGTCTGCAATACGTTCTTGGATGAGTCCTAACCCTTTATCGATATCTCTCGTAGAACCAATTTTGAGTGCGAAGAAGACGAAGCTCACAAACCAAAGGCAATATCTAATTCGTGGCCTAGATAGTTGTTGCTTTGGTTGTGAAAGAACATAGAACACCCTTGCCAATTGCGAGAGTAAAAGAGCGACCAGCGACAAGTTTGGGATGGTCTTCACTAGATAGAGTCGCCAAAGCGCTGCTGAGTTGAGAACCATCAGATTTTCTGAGTTGGTCATTTCTGACTCTTGAAAATGAACTCTTGCTTGCGAAGCAAATAGAAGTTTCCCAAATCTCCGTGATGAATGCGAAAAGAAGAGGTCCTCGCAGGATGCTGGTTTTATCGCCGGGACAACTTCTAGATAGTTTTGAGCAACATCACGTCGCCACATTGATATTCCGTTCAACCACTCAGTTTCTATGTCTTTTGTGGATTCAAGATAGCTGACACCATGACCACTTTTGAGTACACGTCCAGGCACACTAGAGTCCAAACCAATCAATCTTGCAATGCTTCTCCGCCATGGAGCCGTGTGGATGACTCTTGCAGTAGGTGTCAGGGCAAAACCAACACCAATGACTTGTGTTCCGGTTGAGCGCTTTACAGTCTTGAGCGCGTTTTCTATCGCATGAGAATCAAATATGACATCATCGTCACTGAACAAACACCAGTCGAGGTTGTGATCAAGCATCTCAATTGCAAGTTTCTTTTGAGCAACCTGTCCCCCTGTTTGCGTCCACTGGTATCTAAATTTCAATCTATCGGAAAACTCCATTAGGACTTCTTCTACATCTAGGCCGGTCGCTACGATAGATACCTCTACGGGATGAACTGTGCTGTGACACAAAGATGTCAACAACTTTTGTAACTCTCGGGGCCGATTTCTCGTCGCAATTACTACGCCTATCCGCACCGAATCCGATTCCATTGTCGCTCTCCTCTGCACGTTCTTCTCCACACCCCTAGAGTATGCTTCAAATATGAAGCAGGTGTACACGAACACCGCTACCTCTAATTCTCCGGTCTTGATCATTGGATCCGGTGGCCTACTAGGAAGTCGCCTAATCAAATTCCTTTCTCGCGAAACAGAGGTCTTTGGGTCCGTAAAGAGATCCGAACAAATGGAACACTCTCGGACAATCCTTTTGGATGTTTTGAACATGGAGTCTCTTCGTCGTGCAATCACGACAACTAAAGCAAAAACTGTAATTAATTGTGCTGGTCTAACCTCGGTAGACATCTGCGAAAGTCATCCGGAAGCAAGTGTTTTGGTGAATGCAGTTGGAGCTTCAAATGTCTCGCAGGCAGTTCAAGAGGAGGGCCTTCGACTAATTCATATCAGCACAGACCACTTCGCATCAAGTTCACAGGTACCACGAACTGAAACGGATCCTGTGTTCGCGGTAAATCAATATGGATTTGCGAAGCTACTTGCAGAAGGCTTTATCACTGCGCAAAACCCAAATGCACTTGTCCTTAGGACCAATTTCTTTGGATCAAGTAGTTCCAAGAAGGAAACTTTTTTCAATCAAATTCTTCAAAAATTCACTGAAGGGCAACAAGTACAAGGCTTCCATGACATCACTTTTTCTCCTATTGGAATTGAGACTCTTTGTGCGTTCATTCAAACTCAACTATTTGCTTCGACTAAAGGTCTTGTAAATGTTGTAGGGGGACAAGAACTCACTAAACTAGACTTTGCAATCGAGGTCAAGAATGCCTTAGCAGACTCTCGATCATCTATCCATGCGACCTCAATCAAGGACGCAGGGCTACTTGCCAAGAGACCCTCTTATATGAGTCTCTCCATTGAACGGCTCACGGGCGAATTTGGCTTTTCGCCCCCCTCGCTCTCACATATGATTGGACAAGAAATTGAAATTGCTCAACGACTGAGCACTTCGTCACGGATCTGAGTCGGAAGGGAAAGTTTTCAATGTCTTCTCTACAGGGTAAAGCCGTACTAATTACCGGTGGGACAGGGTCCTTCGGAACGGCCATGGTGAAAAAACTTCTCTTGATGAACGAAGTTTCCAAGGTCGTGGTTTTTAGCCGAGACGAATTGAAGCAATTTGAGATGCAGGAAAAGATTTCTTCAAATAAGTTAAGATTCTTTCTTGGAGACATTCGGGATTATCAAAGATTGATCCGTGCTACGGATGGAATAGATGTAGTTATTCATGCCGCCGCTATGAAGCAAATTCCAGCATCTGAGTACAATCCCATGGAGGCAATCAAAACAAACGTCCTCGGTGCGGAAAATGTGGTGAATGTTGCCATTGAAAACGGTATAGAAAGAGTGATTGCACTCAGCACTGATAAGGCGGCCAATCCTGCAAATTTGTATGGTGCAACAAAACTCTGTTCAGACAAACTAATGGTCGCTGGTAATGCCTTGAGTGGTAAGAGAAGAATCAAGTTTTCAGTTGTGCGTTATGGCAATGTTCTTGGCTCAAGAGGCAGTGTCATACCTTTCTTTCTTGAGAGAGCCAAGCAAGGGAGAATACCGATAACCGATGAAAGAATGACTCGATTTTGGCTTACGCTTGATGACGGTGTTCAGTTTGTCCTAGATAGCCTTGAGAAAATGCACGGCGGAGAGATTTTTGTGCCTAAGATTCCGAGTTTCAAAGTAACCGATGTCGCAAAAGTCGTATGTCCAGGCGTTCCAACGGAAGTTATTGGTATAAGGCCCGGAGAAAAACTGCATGAAGTCATGATCACTGAAGACGATTCTTACAATACTTTCGAATTTGACTCTCACTACGCAATCGTCGCCCCAAACTCGCCGAGTCGGGCGTTCTACGATTCAAACGCAGAAAGAGTTCCCGAAGGTTTTCGCTACTCAAGTGACAATAACAAGCTTTGGCATAGTTCTTCAACATTTGAAGCCGTATTGAAAGAGAATGGCATTCTCAATTGATTCCCTACGGACAACACACTATTGGCAACTTGGACGCCATTCGAGTTGCATGGCAAGTTCGTTTTCACACCCTTACCCAAGGGAAGCAGATTGCCATGTTTGAGGAAGAAATTTCCAATTTTGTTGGAGCTCGGTTTGCGGTTGCCGTGTCAAGTGCAACAGCAGGACTTCACATAGCAATGATGGCACTGAACTTGCCTAAGGGCGCTCGAGTTGTAACCACTCCCATATCTTTTGTTGCAACGGCAAATGCGGTTTCTTATTGTGGGCTGGACCCAGTATTTGTTGACATTGACCCCGACTCATTGACACTAGATCTCGAGGCTGCAAAACAGAAGATTTCTGATGACGCAGAAGTTAGAGCAGTGATCACCGTCCACTACGCTGGATTGCCAGATGATGCTGGAAAACTCAAGCAACTTCGTAATTCCACAGGAATTCGTGTGATCGAAGATGCAGCGCACTCATTTGGTGCGCGCTACACAACTGGAGATCTCGTAGGATCCTGTAAAAATTCGGACATGACTGTTTTTTCATTCCACCCTGTCAAATCATTCACTACTGGAGAGGGGGGAGTAGTCACCACGAATGATGAAGAATTGTATCGAACTCTTCTTCGACTACGGAGTCACGGAATTAACAAACTTGAAACTCGGTTGATGAATCCTCTTGCTGGAGAAACTGATGGTCAGATGAATCCCTGGTACTACGAAATGATCGATTTAGGATTCAATTATCGATTAACGGAGATTCAAGCTGTTTTAGGGAGAAGTCAATTATCAAGAATTGAATCGTTTATTGTGGCGAGAAGGAAGATAGCGATTCACTACACCGAGGAGTTGAAGAACTTCCAGAATGTCTCAGTTGCTCAGAGGGTAGACACCTCGACTAGTGCTCATCATCTCTTCCCAGTGCGCATTTCATTCGACAGAATTGATCAGAGTAGGCGTGATGTCATGATGAAACTCAAAGGATTGGGTATCGGAACGCAAGTGCACTATATCCCTATTCCGTTCCACCCCTACTACGCTCAAAAAGGCCATCCATTAGTGGGACTGCCGCATGCAGTGGCATATTACGAGGAGGCCCTCTCTATCCCAATTTTTCCGAATTTGCGAAAATCAAAGCAGAAAAAGGTCCTACACGCGCTAGAACGGGTTGTTGGTTAAGCTTCTAGATGTTCCATGAGCCAATCTGCCAAGGCGCGTTGACTTCTTATTACCGGTAGCCCATGATGCTCATTCGGAATCATCCACTCTTTGCTCTCTGTGCAAGCAAAAGCTGAAGGCACTCCCACTTCTCTAGCAAGAATTGCAGGGGAAGTAAACGGAACGGAAATCACAGCATTTGACTCTGCCACCAGTCGATATAGGTTTGTTTCCGGTCTCACTACTTCCACTCGACCAATCTTCCTGAAACTCTTGATCAACGTGATGTAATCTCCGTCAGTTCTATTTGAGTAACTGCGCTTGGGTTTGAGAACGATTGAAATCTGACGAGCCAATTGAAAGCTGGCTTCTTCACAGGCCACAATCATCAATTTCAAATTACCTTCACACATCTCGCGCGTGTAATAGCCAATACTTGGTTGTACTGGTGTGACATCAAAGATAGTGACAGTCTTTACCCTCTGGGAACGTCTACTCACGCCACTAGTACGTGGAACAAAAACCATTGCACCTTTCACATCAACGTTCGAAATTCCTTGTGACTCAAGCTCTTCAGCTTGATATTGATCCCACACCAAATGGTGGTCATAAAGATTTTTGAGCTCTTTAGGCAAATAGATTTGTGAAATTTCACCCTTTTTCAAGATAGGCACAGAATTTGTTGAATACCAAATCATGTACCTTTCACAGCGTTCTTTTTGCGTCTGCAAATATGTCGGCCGTTTTGCAATAAAGGTTTGTGTAGTGACCAATTGCAGACGCGAACCTGGGTCACGCAAAACTATGCTGACACACTCATTGATCATTCGTTCTTCAAACTCCAAGAGGTAATCGACGAAGCGAGGGCGTGGGGCCCTAGCGTTAACAATTCTGTGCTCTTGCACTTGCCGCAGGAGGTGAATGACGTCTTGTAATGAACAGAGTCGGAGAAACAGACCCAGATAAGTCATAGTTCTCAACCTTCGTTCCCTGTATCGGTCTCGAAAAGTAACTATTGGAAAGCGTGAAAGAACTATGTATCTATCCGAGTTCCTGCCGAATGGGAATCTGGATTCAGAGAGGAACTTTTCAAGCTCTAGCGTCGAATTGTTCCGGACAATTTGCTCACGTGTGAGAGAAAACAGCAAGAGAAGTCTCTGCGTCTTCCTTCTAAACACCCGCAAGTCTATTTGCCGCCTTTTCTAATTGCACGTGGGCCCTGTCGGGCTCGAACCGACGACCCACGGATTAAAAGTCCGTTGCTCTACCGACTGAGCTAAAGGCCCCGCCCCAATCTACCGGGTTCTTCGAGGCCACATTTGGCATTCCTGGGCTTGGTTTCCTCAACTATTCTGTCTTTAGGGCAATGTTCGTGATCTCCGTGCGCACACTCCATAACTCTGGGAAAAACGTAAAGTTATTCAGTCTCGCCAAAACCTCGACAGGCGTTCCTTGGGTACCGGCGACCTCTTGGCCAATACTTCGTGCCACCACCTTGAAGTGTCGGCTTCGCCATAAAGATATGCGCTCGTCTAATTCCAAGAGCCATTCTGCCAACTGGTAAAGGTCCTCAAAGATTCTGTCGTTGAGAAAGAGTGTGATGAGGTCGATCTTCTCTTGCTCCAACAAGCGACGGAACTCAGCACCAAGGTTAGGAATCAATTTCCTAAGTTGATTGAATCCCGGGGAATCGAAGCCAGATCCATGCCCTAACGCTCGACGTACCTGTTGGTAATCCCAAGGTGACATCTTCTCTAACATGTCTAATGCATTGTGTGTTTGGTGAATACATAAAACGGCCCTGCTCAAAAGGCGCTGTGGTTCGCGCAGATTGTCCTTACGTAACTTTTCAATCGCCTCAGCTACTTCGGAACT
>Ga0315901_10003510_pt1 | contig 20316 bp, 31 predicted proteins | sample LakEriMetagenome_10_FD_203761 | JGI IMG/M metagenome (GOLD analysis project Ga0315901, IMG submission 203761) | Freshwater fungal communities from buoy surface, Lake Erie, Ohio, United States - Buoy 2 MA116 | ecosystem: Environmental > Aquatic > Freshwater > Lake | place: USA: Lake Erie, Ohio... | reverse complement strand
CGTTCTTGGAATAAAGCGCTCCATCAAGTCTGTTCAGTAGTTTTATACTATTATCCTCTACCGAAACTCCTTTCATGGTGTATTTTGACCTCTCTGATCCGCCAACTGTGTCTTTCCCGTACTTATGGAAGACATAAAGCTCCTTAAGGTAGCTCTTTGCGGTGTCGGATAGTTCGGGTGGTGCGTTTTTCTTAGTCAGTAGTGTCTGGTAGGTGAGTTCTTGTTTTTCTGTGCGCTGGGGAAGTCCTGATAGTCTATCAAGCTCCTCGGCCTGCTTTTCGGTAAGCACCGTACCCTTTCCGGGTGTCATAACCTTGCCAAGACAAGAGCATCTTACGAGTAAATTATCCCAATTCATATTGTTTTTTTTAAAATTAAGTATGTGTTTTTTTGGAAATTAGGTTATTTTCCTTTAAGCTGACGGAACTTTTCTTCATAAATTGCCTGTACTTCGTGGGAAATACTCTTAGAGTACACTAATTTTCTAAATGTTTTCAAATCCTCAAGTGTTTCGACCTTTTTTAGGGTTTCGGGAAGTGAATCCATCTTTTCTTGCAGGTTCATCTGTGGCTCTTCTATGATTTCCTCTTCTTCTATCCTATTTAGGTACTTGCCAAAGAGTCCTCCTAGCTTCTTTAAGGCGTTTTTTACTGCCATTGACTCTGCTTTTGGGGTAGCTAGCTCTAGTCCTTGTATGTTCGGGGAGGTCACAGTAGCCACTCCGATAAGATGCAGGAACCCAAAGTCGCCACTAATCTTGTAGGCTAGGGTTATTGTAACCGAAAATCTGCCGTTTTTATCTTGAACGATGATTGGATCACTTTCTCTTGAGATAAGCGATTCTTGGCCAAATATACGCCTTGCAGCGGCCTCCATTAGGTCTAGGGGTATAGTCTTGTAAGTTCCTTCCTTGATTGCGGAGGGAAGTTCTAGTATCCAAGACGCGGGTGGCTCAAGATTGTCGAGCATTTCTAGTACATCTGGCAAAGACCTTGGACTTGCCTCAAATTCAAGAAGTCTAGCGAAAATTGGTTCCGCCTCCTTTAGGAGGTCTTTTGTTGCTTGTGTCATTTATAGCGCGTTTTGTTGTTTACTAAAAAAGCCGCCCGTATAGAAATACAGGCGGGTTTCCTAAATCCATATAACCAAACCTATGAAAAACATATGAAAACCAAAACGAAGATAATATCGGTTAAATTTAATTCCAAATTTTTTTTGGAAAAAGTTTGGGGAACTTTTACACATCTGAATCGTAACTTTGTAAGCAGCGTTTTTCTTGTTATTGTTTGTGTAGCCCCTCTTATTCTTAGGAGGGGTTTTTTCTGCGGGCATACTCTTGTAGGGGTACCCCGCGCAGCGCGCGGGGTTGGGTTTTTTGGGGTTGTGCTTTTTCTTTACGGGGTGGGTTGTTTTTTTGCCATTGCTGAAGGTTGCGGGAAGTTATGCCGTTGATTGTGGGGGGTGGGGTTGGCCTTGGCCTTCTCTTGTCTTTTATCCTTTGTGTGTTGCTATGTGTTCGGGGAAGTCGTGCCACTGATCCCAGCGCGGGGGCTGGGGGTTGATCCTTGTGTGTGTTCTTCTTGTTCTCTCTCTCTATCTATCTTCTTGGTTTTTCTTTATGTAGGGGGAAGATGTGGTGGGGGGATAGGGGGGGGGGTAGGAGTTGCTAATTAGCAACCAGCTCCGTATATTTGTAGTATGAAAAAACAAATGGTAATCTCAGCTACCGAATATGCCAAAAAAATGGGTATTACAAGGCAGGCAGTTGCTAAAAGACTTATTAAGGGGGATTCGCTTCCCGGTATTAAATTTTACTATAAAAGCGGAACGGGTAAAACTTCCCACTACATTCTAATAATGGAGTAACTTTGTAATATGAAAAAGTTTTTATCAATTGCCGTACTTATCTGCATTGCGACTTCCCTGACATCTTGCGTAACTGTTCAGAAACAATATCTGGACGGAAAAATCCTTCGTGATTCTACAAAGGTCTTTATTGGAATTGAGTTCCGTAAAGCAAACTAATTACCGCACCATTTAATAACGGGACTCTTGGTCGGGTTTCGGCGGTAAAAAGAAGAAAGCCGAGGTTATTTCCTCGGCTTCTTTTGTGATGAAAAGTAATTGGGTGCTACTTGTAAATACATTCTATCCATCCTCTTGCCATATTTATTGTGCCAATTCAGAATGATGCTTTTTCTGTTTGATAGGCCCTTATACCTTGAGGACGTAATAAAATCATTATTGTAGTCATACAGCGTTATTGTCCCTTCCATTAAAAGGGTAAATCTGTAGCACCATCTTCTTCTTGTTCTTGCGTTTGTGTAGCCTCTCCGTTAAAGGTCTTGGATATCCAGTTCTTCCAGTACTCAATTTGCTTTGAGTTATCGTAGCGTGTTTCTCCTTTGAAGGTTACTGTTTTAAGCCGGGGAAGATCTCCCGGAGCATCTTTGGTGTGCGCGTGCTTTAAGAATTTTCCATTTTGAGAAACAAAGCATCCTGCCATACTTTTACCCCTTTCATCTTTTTTAAATGATGGCTGGATATAAACCTCTTCTTTTGGGTTGCCGTTTTTCAACGTATTACAAAAGTTTCTAAAATACCCGCTATCAACGTGCATTTGTAAGATAAAGTTTTCATCGATGTAACTAATATGGATAGCCGCCTTTTCGTAAGGCTTACCCTCATACTCGTCCTTAATGAACTCAATCTTTGAAATTGTACCTTTAACGCCGTCAAAGGTTTCGAGGACACCATTTTTCTTTGACACCAATTTCCCTTCTTTGATGTTTAAGTAAGTAACCCCTTCTGTTTTTTTAATAAGACCAGACATAATAAAACCCGGTTAACGAGAGCCGGAATCGTTTAAATCGTTTAAGTAAGTTCTATCAAAATATTCATTTCCATTTATCCAAAACATATACGATTCTCCTGCAAGTGCGCCGTCTTCCCACGCATTTACTATCTCCTTACGAGAATCGTTATACATTTCTTCTAATACCTTTTCGGGTATACTGATTTCATACTTTTCAATAACCCATTTAGCAAACCTTTTAATTGTCGGTTCCATTTTTATCTGATTTAAGTTTTAACTTGTTAATCATAATCTCTATGTTGGGGAAGTTCTCGCACAGATCTGTTAACTCCAAGTTTATCTTAAATATCCGACTTGCTACAGCTTCATCAATTTCTCCTTCTATGCCAGTCATAATATTTCGATATTTATTATCTCCAAGATATCGATATAAATTATTGTTTTGTATATTTCTAACTATTGCCATTTAAAACATTTTCAAATTTCATCAATCAAGTCTTCTTGATTTTTATAAATTTTTTCTGCTTTTTTAATTAAAGTAATTAATTTTTTTAATTGTGTAGTAGATAGTGTTATGTATTTTAAATTTTCCGTGTTAATTTCTATACACCCTTCGCTATCAAATAAAACTTCGATAGGATCTAGCTCTTCATCAAAAATGGTTGAATACAGCAGGCCATCTTCTAACCTTAATTCATAACAGTCTTTAATTAAAAATTTTTCTAATTGTTCGGTTTTCATATTATTTATTTATTTTAAAACGGTGCCTCAGTATCCCCATCTTTATAAGGTAGCCAATTATTGCTTATCTCTGCCTGTGTTATATTTTCTGGGTTGTGGGAAGACTTAACCTTTGCGGCCCTCTTTGCATCGCAAACAAAAACATCTCTTCCTCTTTCTTGATACCTTGAAGTTCTTAGATAATAATCAAAATCACAAGTGCCTAATGAACCCCCTGTTCTAACTCTTTTTATTTTATGCGTTTCAACCTGCACCCATCCACTTTGCTTGTCTTTATACCAATCAGGCCTTTCTACAGAAAGTATATTATCAATTTTTGCTCTCCAAGTTGGGCCACCAGAAATATGAAACACTTGTAGTTTAGGCAACTCGTTATCCTTGTTTGGTGGAACTGTCTTAGGGTGTGCAATTATGTTATAAGATATTCCATTTAACAAAGCAAACCTTTTAACCTCTTTTAGCGCCTTAGATAAATACAAATCTTCTCTACTATCAATAATATGGTCAAGCTGATTCCAAGGATCAATCAAGACGCCATCAATACCGTGTTTTAAAACAAGACTTCTAAATATCGCGTGTATGTTTTCGAGATTCTGCGCTTCATCAGGATAAACATATATAAAATGTTTTTGAAAAAACTCTAATGCTTCATTCAATTCATCAGCACTCATTTTATTAGCCATTCTATCATCAATATGTTTTCCTGTGTACATTTCAACGACATCGATATAAAAATCCGTTGGAGGAAAGTTTTCGGGACAGAATATAGCCCACCTCCATCCGTCATAAATTGACTTAATAACCATTAAATGAATCCAAAACTGAGTTTTACCAAAATTTCCGTGACCAAAAACTAAGTTTATATCACCCTTTTTCCATTTAAAAATCTTATCAAACTCTGGAAGGTGTGTTGTTTCGCCGACAACTCTACCATTAGCATAAACATCAAATATATCATTAGCTATATCCTCTACATAATGTACTCCCGCAATTTTTGGTTGCTCAAGTTGCGCCACGACTTCCCTAACCCTATCCTTTCCAAGGCTCACAAGAACCTCGTTTAAATCTTTACAAGTTCTAACCTCTCCCTTATCGTTAACAACCGCTTCATCTGGGTATGTTATATACCAACACTTTTCCGCACCAAGCCTAAAAGATAGAGCATCTCTTAATTTTTTACCCGCTTCATCATTATCAACACAAATAATATGCTTTTCAATGTGTTGAATTTCTCTCCAAGAGTTATCAATATACTCAAGTTTTGCACCCTCTCCACCAGAAGCGCCATTAGGTACAGACACAACATTGTATATTCCACACTCTATACAGGTGAGTAAATCAATCTCCCCCTCTACCCAATAAAGCTCTTTTTCTCCTTTTGCTGCATCAAGGTTGTATGGTATAAGCTCTGCACCAGCAGACATTTTAAACTTTTTGTCTGCTGTTCTAAATTTTATATTTACAAGCTTTTCATCTCTAAAGTAGTTAAAGCAAATAGCCATTTTTTTGCCATCAAAGAACCACTCTTCGTTTTCGGTAATACCCATACGAAGAAGTGTATTGTTGCTTATTTTTCTCTCATTCTCAAACCAAGCAAGAACTTTATCCGATACTTTTTGTGGTCGGGGAACTGGTGGCGTAAAGTCCTTTTTCATAATCTTTTGTGGTCTTTCGGCTACAGAACCGCTAAATTCGCAACCGTGGTAATGGCAATTATAAACTCCGTTTTGTAAATTAACAGAAAGAGATCTATCCCTTTTATCGTTTCTGGTATGGTGGCACTTTGGGCAAAACGCTTTGCCGCCACGCACCTTTGATATATCAATTCCTACTTTTTCCCAATTAAACATAAAATATAAAAATTCAATATTAATCTGCCGTTTTTTTAACATTTTGCGGACTTAGAAGGTTGCTTTTGGCTAAATCCTTCTGATTGGCCGTTAATTTGACCAAGGTTCCATCTTCCATCTCGCATAGGGTAAAGTCCCCACTAAATTTTAAGCCTCTTATTTCGCCTGCAAATGGCCTTAGAATCGATTCATCTTTTTTAACTCTTTTTGTATCTTTTGAAAATGGTTGTTTTTTGACGTAGTTGAAAAAATGGCTAAATACCGCTTCTTTGCCTGCGTAAGTTTTTTTACAAAGCTCTGTCTCCAAAAACAAATCCCAAAGTTGCCTAACATCGGATGCTGAAATTTCTTTTGATTTTACGATTTTAACAGCATTTACAAGTTTTTGAATTTGATTATCCGAAATTCCTTCAGGAAAATCAGAGGCTCTGAATTTTTTATCAGGCAAAATAACATCAGCCGGGGTTGAAGGGGGCGGCGTTAGCCCCCTTCTCACAAGGCCATTAAAATTTTGTATGTTGTTAAATTCAGAAAACGGGAGATTATTTTCTTCTTCTTTTTCTTTCCTTTCCTTTATTTCCTTTCCTTTCCTTTCCTTTATAGCATTGGGTTCGGATTCCGTTCGCAATGCGTTCGCATTAATTTCTTCCACATTCCATCTCTTATTTGCTGATTCTCTTGCTTTTATAGATTTAGTATTTCTTTGATCTAATCTTCTTTGAACAGAAGTTGATGCAAAAATTATGTCTTTTATTTCAAATAATTCAAAATCAGAAATTACGCTTTTTACAACTTCGGAATCCGCCCTTAGGTCAAAAGCAATGCTTTCGTAATCCAAATGCAATGCGTTCGCATTGTTATATAAGTCCTCTACAATAGCCCAAAATATACCGTATCCAAGCATACCGTGAGTGCGTAAAAGTTTTTTAATTTTTGCGTCATTTCTGGCATTATAATCATGCGAAAAATAAAAAGAAGAGTCTTTAGCCATTTTTACGTTTTTTAAAAAATTATTCTTCGTTTTCGTCCCAAAAAGCGATATCTAAAAATTGCCTTAAAACAACCCAATCTTCTTTTTTTAATTCAGTTTTTCTTGAGGCAAACTCGGTGCTAATAATAACCGTCCCGTTATGCTTTTGTTGAAAAGAGATAAATTCCGTACTATCATCCATACTTAAAATAAATTCTGGGTTTTCTTGGTAAATACTTGCCATAAAATAAAAAATAAGTAGGCCCGCCCATAGTGTGCTAAGTTCAAGCTCAATGAAGAGATGGAACCACTACAGGTCGAGCCAGTATTTTAAATATATTATTATTAAATTTCATTAAACTTAAACTTAGCAACACGAATATACATCACAACTTCCCGAACTTCCAAAAAAATTTTTTAAATAACCGAAACACCCCTTTCTGACACCACTTTTGAGGCCGCTTCGTTAGCTTTTTCTATGGCGAAGTTTATCGACCTTCTTTGCATATAATAATAGGCTAATACGGCTAAAAACGTATCTCCTGCGCCACTTACGTCTATGGTTACCTTTTTTGTGCTAGGGAAGTCTTGGTTGTTATGGGTTGCTCCATTACCACCCTTTGTAATGATAATTTTATCAAGATACCCTTCCGCAAACATTTTATTTTTCTCATACTCCGATTCATTGAATTTAACAAAATCAATCTGATCAAATATAACAGGAGTAAGCTTCTTTTTGGTATCTAAAAAAACAATAGCGCCATCTCTTTTTTCTTGACAAATTTGGTATATATCATTTAATGATAAATAGCCTTTATCATAATCTGAAATTATAATACAATCGGCACCATAAATAATTTTTTTGAAATGCGAGGTAAACTCTATTGGTCGTGCTGTGTCATTTTCATCAATTCGTATGAAGTAGTGGTTTGACTTATCGTCAACATATCTTGTCTTCTTTATTTCTTCGTGGCAAAAATGACCAATGATGCTTGATTTTTTTTCTATTAATGAAAAAAGATTATTATAGACATTTTGCGCCATACCCCCATTTTCTGTAATTCGGTTTGGTTTAAATATAGGAACGGGTGCTTCTGGGCTAAGCCTTGTAACTTCCCCATAAACAAAAACGTCTCTACATTTTTCTCCTATAACTAAAAAGTTCATATCTCTTCAATCCTTTTTGTTTTGTCGCATATCATTAAATCGTATGCTGGTTTATGGTTCATTATTAAGTCGTGAAATTTACAACCCCACCCTATTAGCTGATTATAGGTTAAATCAGAATAATTTTTTCCAGAACGCTGACCTCTTGCTGTATAATAAGTAATTCTATTTCCCTCTTCATAAAGAGCGTTTATTTTTTCTATGTGTTGGGGAATTGGTGACGCTTCGTCATATCTTCCCGCAACACTATCACAAATCGTTCCGTCTATATCTACGTATATATTCACTGTTTAATTTTTTTTCAAGTATGTCAGCAATCCTTATAGCTTCATCACAAACCTCGTCAGGGGAATCCTGATCCGTTGCTGTTGCTAAAAGGATTGGTAAGACCTGTATGGCTATATGGTCTCTAACACTAAGATCTTTAGCCTTTAACTTTAATCTCCTTTCCATACTCTATAACTATCGGAATCAAAATGCTGTGTAGATATTTCAAATATTTCCCCATCCCCGTAGGCGTATAATTGATGTGGCATACCAATTGGTATTGTAACCACATCTCCTACGTTAAGTTCTTGCGTATGCTGACTTCCTTCTTCTGTGTCTATCCACGAAAATCTAAAACTACCTTTGTTTACATACCACGTTTCTTGTTTGATAATGTGGTAGTGCATACTAAATTTACAGCCAGATTTGAACACAAGTATTTTCCCGCAATACTTCTCGTTATTTACGATTTCTAATTCGTGTCCCCAGCCTTTTGGTATTTTACAACACTCTGTACAAATTGGTTTTTTCCCCATTTTTATATTTTTTATCTTCTACAAAAAGCCCCACATGATTTTGCTTCTTTTTTATAGGCTTCGTACAAAGATTTTGTATCTTTAAAAAGTTCAGACTCACACTCTATCGCCAACTGTCTTAGACTTTTACCGTTACCCATAATAGAATAAAATTTTTTTCGTTGGTCTTGTATTTTTTCTTCAAACCTTCTAACCTCTTCAAATTCTATTTTATTTAAGTGATACATTGCGCGATATTCTTTTTCTGTCTTAAAAAAACACATTCTGCATCCTCCCCTGAGCATATAAACAGGGAATTCTGGGTGAAGGCCATTTATTTTCAGTAAATCTTCACAATCATCTCTTGTTAATCCGTCATCGATTAGTGGATACTTATATTTTATATTAGATTTTAATTCTAAATTACCAGTCCTTCCTTGTTCATCATAATTAAATCCAATCAAAAGCTCACACTCTTCTTTGCTTAGAAAATCATCTATTGGTTTTATTTTAAAATAATATGTACAAAATCTTCTTTGTTGAGATGGCATAAATTTAAGTGCTACAATATAGTCTTCCAAGCTATGGTAAACATCTCCCTTGTGTTTCATGTCAGCCCTAAGTCTTACTAATTCAAAATCTCCTTTATGATATTCCTTTAATTTTTGTTCTACATAATTTATTCTTTCGTACATTTCTTCGTGTTCTGCTCCAGTGTCTACCCATATAGCGGTTGCGCCTTTGCCGTATAAAAGACACATAGTTGTTGATTCAACCCCTCCGCTAAATGATATATATCTTTTCATCCGTTTTTAATACGGTTTATAATCTCTGTTGTAGAAAGTAATGACTTTGGAAAAAACACAATTCGTTTGGCGTTTTCAGCCCCTATAATAGTCTTATCCTTATACTCATCGCCAATTACCAAAAAGTCTGGTTTTAATTTCTTTGTTATTGAGCGTAAGTCCCAGTCGGTTTCAAATATGTAAACCTTTTTAATAAAAGAAAAAGCGGAAAGCATATCAGCCCTAAATGTTTCATCGTGTATTGGTCTGCCGGGGCCTTTTGCTTTTCTTACTCTTTCGTCAGAATCTATTCCAACGTGCAAATTGCCAAGTGTCGCTGCATAACGAAGAAGTTCAAAATGTCCCGGATGCAGTATATCAAAACACCCATTAACCCAAACCGTTTTTTTGCGTATCATATATTTTCTTTTTTAGAAAGCCTTGGCAAGACTTCTTCTCTTACCGAATTAGTCACAGAGCCGTATTTGGCAACTATAGCTTCCTTGTCTTCTTTTTTTAAATAAACAGACACAAGCATCACCTTTTCTCCTTCCTTTAGTGGCTTACGTCCCTTTTTTTTCGCTTCCATAATTTTTTTATTATTTGTCAAAAAATGTGTGCCTAAACGCTTTGTATATTACAATACAGCAAATTATTGAACATACAATTATATAAGTTTTCATAGTGCTATGTTTGGGAAGTGTCGGCGTTCATCATCCGCCAAATCTCCGTAAAGTATTTGTAATCTTTCTTTAATTTCTGGCCAACACTTCCACTTTGCTATATCTTCCCACGCACTATTATCAAACTTGTAGTGGCAATCTGGGCAAAGCTCAATCCAATTATTAGAATGAGTAGCTACGCTTGGTGCTACTGTTTTTCTTTTTGCAAGTAGGTGGCAAATAGAATGAATGGCCAACTCATAGACTTTTGTCGTGGTCAGCTTTCCACACTCTGCGCAATTACCACCCATTTCTTTTTGGCGCTCTTTATACCATTTAACAAGCTGTGTATCCTCTCCTGCTCTTTGCTTGCGGTCTTCTTTTTCTTCTTGTAATTTCTTTTTCGATTTTTTTGGAATAGAATATTTTTTAGGAGTCTTAGGAACTCCTGCCTGTCTTTTTAATTCTCTTATTTGTTCTATGCCCATAATCGGGTACTAATCTAATAAATTATCTTATTTAATCAAAATCTAAACAAAAATATATAAAAAAATTGGTTAACCAAATAAATTGTAAATTTTTTTGTAAAATTCTTTTTAATTCTTATTTTTGCGGTATGGAAAACGCAGAAACATACACTCCGCCTTTACCAAGCGAAGAGGAAGTAAAATGGGTTAGACTTCTTGCAACGGGCGAAAAAGCCAAGGGTGTCGCCGAAAAACTAGGACTCAATAAAAACACCTTTGCCTATAAGCTACAACTACTTAGGGCTAAGTTTAATTGCAAGAACACCACGCAGCTCGTATCTTATTTTATCACAAACAAATACATTGACTAATGGAAAAGATTAACGTAGACAAGCTTGTTAAAGAGCTTACCAAGGGCGAGCTTCAGGAGCGCGCTAATGTGCTGCAATTTTTAATTAATTGGCTATCAAAAGAGATAGACGACAAACAGCAGGCGCTTTCTCAAATCAAAGACTCGTTAAAATAAAAAATCCGACCACTATGGGCCGGACTTTTTCAATCGAATTAAATCGATTAGGCGTTAGCCAAAGCCTGTACTTGAGCAACAGTTCTGTCAGTAAAGTACTTCGTAGAGATTTGATTCAATCCCTGTGGAAGAACTTCAACAATTGCGTTGCATTGTACTTGGGCTACACCGCGAGTTTGCGTTGTGGGGTAAACGTGGATTGGGCTTTGACCTGCAAACAAGTTTGCCTGTCCGCTAGCAGAAGCAATTTCAGTTGCTCCGCCGGGCGCATCAATTCCGTAAACCTGCACCAAAAACAAATTAGGCATTTTTAAAAAATTTAGCTGTGAAGAAAACTCTTCGCAAACGCTGCGAAAATATCGAACCAAAGATAACAAATAATCCGCTAAAATGCAAGACGTCATCACCTTCTGGCGATCTAATAAGCTTCATGGCGGGACTTAAAAAGATTTGGGAAGATACGGGTAGGAAAACTATAGTGTACCAAAGAATAGGTATGCCGGGGGCTGGATATGATGGAAGTATCCACCCATTTAAGAATGAATTTGATGAGCCGATATGTATGTCGGACTATATGTTTGATAATTTAAAGAGGCTCATAACTTCCCAGCCATACATAGAAGATTTTTGTAAGTATGCTGGGGAAGTCGTGGATATTGATTTTGACTTAATTAGACAAGAAAGATACACAAATCAACCAAGAGGAAGTCTTAACAGATGGTTTAATTATGTTTTTCCCCAGATGGCCTCTGACCTTTCCCAGCCTTATTTAAATGTCAAGGCAAAGAAAAATGACAAGATTATTATAAACTTTACTCAGCGCTACAGAAATCATCTTATTAACTACTTCTTTTTAAAGGAACATCAAGACAAACTTGTATTTGCTGGGCTTGAAAACGAAAGGAATCTTTTTTGCAGAACTTGGGACTTAGATATCCCAAGGCTTGATGTTGATGATTTTTATCAACTAGCGGCTTGGATAAAAGGCTGTAAGTTCTTTTTAGGCAACCAGAGCTTTTGCTTTCAACTTGCAGAGGCAATGAAAGTTAATCGTATCTTAGAGCTGTTCCCGATGATGCCAAATGTAATACCCGTAGGTAATGGTGGCTATGATTTTTATCATCAGGGAAGTCTTGATTATTATTTTAATAAGTTGGCTAAATGATTCACGAATTTAAAACACCAATTCCAGTACACACACCTCACGGAGAGGGTGATGCCCTTTTGCTTATAGACTACGGGATTGACGTCAATACGGTTTGGCTTGTTAGGCTTAAGGGCGGGGTAGTGTTACATTACCTATCTGAAGATATTCGGGTATACGGCAATCCAATGTACGGGAACGGATTTGATATTGAAATACCTATAAACTGGAAACAATGAGAAAAGTAAGAGCTAAAAAACTTAAGAAGTTAGCGCAAATTATTACCACGTCTTCCCCCGACTTAATGAAAAAGGTTTATCGGAGACTTAAAAAAACGTGGAATGAGAACAAAGCTAAGTAGGGTAACATTAATTTGTATTGATTGCTCTCGTCACGGCGAAGCGCTTGTTGCTATACAAAAAAGTATGGAGCAATGCGACTTTGCTTCTGTTAAGTTTTTGACAGACCGAGATATGGACTTAGGATATAAAATACAGGTAATAAAAATATTACCCATCAAATCCAAAGAAGAATACTCTCGCTTTGTTGTAAAGGAACTTTATAAATATATAAATACGGAGTTTTGTCTTATAATTCAGCACGACGGATATGTTCTAAACGGGAAATCATGGAGTGATGATTTTTATAATTACGATTACATTGGCGCACCTTGGCTTTATACAGATGGCCGTAATGTAGGGAACGGAGGATTTTCTTTAAGATCGTTTAGGCTACAAACAATTATTGCAACAGATAAGAATATAGAGATAACATCTCCCGAAGATGAAATTATTGGTAGATTATACCGACACTATTTAGAAAATGGTTACGGTTTCAATTTTGCTGATGAAGAAACTGCCGATAAGTTTGCTTACGAACTTCGTCCCCCAATTTACGACACATTTGGTTTTCACGGTAGATTTCACAAACCGTATCAAAAAACCGTGGTTGTAAAAAGGCAAGCATCAATGGGTGATGTAATACTCGTTGAACCCGTACTTCATTATTTCCATAAAAAAGGCTACAGGGTTGTTTTAAATACGCTTGACCAATTTTATATGTTGTTTGTAAACCACTACTTCCCCGTACATCACCCTAAAGCTATAAATAAAATCTTTTTAGATACAGCCGAGTTTTATAACTTGGATATGTCTTACGAGTCTTTTCCAAAACAAAACAGGTTGCTCACATATTATCAGTATTGCGGAATAAAAGACGGGGAAATAAGAAATCCTAAGTTGCATGTAGGGTTTGAAATTAACGAAGCAACAAAATTATCTCCAAAATATTGTATCATACACCTTGAAGGAATAAAACAATCTGGAAGAAATGTATTTGGAGTTGACTGGGAAAGTGTTGTAGCAAATATTCAATCAAGAGGATATGCGGTGTTTCAAGTAGGCAAAAGAAATGTGCCGCTCATCAAAAACGCCATTTATCTAAATACGATGAATGAGAATTTTTTGTGTTGGGCTGTTGGGAGTGCCGACTTTTTTATCGGAATAGATAGCGGCGTTAGCCACGTCGCTTCAGCATTTAATGTTCCGTCCATTCTTTTCTTTGGCAATACAAACCCCGAAATAGTCCACGCGGAGATTTCCAACAAGATATTACTAACGAACCACGTTAGCGGTAGCCCAATTTGTAATAAACCATATTGTTGGCACGAACAGATAGGGGTTGAAAGCGAACCTTGTTATATTAATGAGACAATGCCTCCTTGTGCTGTATATTCTACGGCTAAAGTTTTAGAGGCCATAGATTCGGTACAAAAATTAATAAAATAATATGCCATCAGAAGCTTCAAAAATTAAATACAAGATTGAAAAGTATTTGGCTGGGGAAGTTGTGGATATTGGTTGCGGTGATGATCTTGTTTGCCCACACGCCGTGGGAATTGATGGTCGTCAATTCCCCCACGTCCAAAAATTAACAAGTAGTCTATACGGCCTTGATACTCAATTCCCAGAATTGGTAGAAAAGTTTGATTGTTGTTTTAGCTCCCACGTTTTAGAGCATTTACCCGATTCTTTTAGAGCGGTATTAGAATGGTCAAAGCTTTTGAAATCTGGGGGTTATTTCATTTTATACTTACCAGACGGAAATTATTATAACAATTATGAGAATAGGGAGCATTTCCACGATACCAAACACGCGGACTTTATGTTTTGGTTTCGCCGTACCTTTTGCGGGGAAGCCCTAAACTTTACAGGACACCCTTATTTTCTACCTTATTTTGAAATTATTGAGGACGGCCTTGATGTAGGGGAAGATAGGTACTCTTTTTATTTGGTGGCAAAAAAATGTTAACTTTGGTAAAAGGTATTTTATGCCAAAAATTAGATTTAAAAGCGCCGCTTGGTCTCGTTCCGAAGGCAAGAATCCCAAAGGAGGCCTGAATGAAAAAGGCCGAGCTTCATATAAAGCACAAACTGGAGGTACATTAAAGGCCCCAGTAAAGTCGGGCGATAATCCTCGCAGAGCAAGTTTTCTTGCTCGTATGGGTGGTATGCCCGGCCCTGAATATAAAGATGGAAAACCAACCCGTTTGCTTCTTTCATTAAGAGCTTGGGGCGCTTCTTCAAAGGCAGACGCAAAAGCAAAAGCTAAAAATATTTCAGAAAGAAATAAAAATAAAAAATAATGAAACCAGAATTAACTGCGAAACAAAGAGAGGCAGGAATGATTAAGGAGCTTGAGAAAGAAGATTTCTATGGTAAGAAGAAAAAGCCCGTTGTAAAGGCAAGTATTAAAGTTGTCAAAGTTGAAAAACCTCTTAGTGCAAAACAAAGAGAAGCCGGGATGATTAGCGAGCTTGAAAAGGAAGATTTCTATGGCGACAAGAAGATGCAGGAAAGAGTAAATAGAATGGGGAAAGAGGCGATTAAAGAAATGGAAAACGAAAGAATAATTGAGCGGTTTAAAAAATCGCCAATTATGAGATACAAGAAATAATTCTCGTATATTTACTGACACACAAACAACTTTATGAAGGCCGTAGAGGGCAAAGTAATTATTAGCGTAGATCACGAAAGCAAGAATAGCTACACATTTGAAGGTGGGCTAAAAATAAGATTAGAGAGAAACTGGAATAATCTCAATAAAAGGGAGACGCATCCAGTTAATGCTATTGTAATTGACGGAGACGGGTTAAAGGAGGGTAGTGAAATTCTCATACACCCAAATATGACTCACGACTCTTACAAGATAAATAACTACGCAAATCTTTCTGGAGAAATAGAAGGAAGCGATATTAAATACTATTCCGTTCCCGCGGATCAATGTTATGCTTGGTTTGATGAAGAATGGAAGCCGTTAAAAGGTTTTGATTTTGCGTTAAGGGTTTTTAGGCCATACGAAGGACTCTTGGATGGTATTGAACCAAAGGTAATGCCAGATATTTTGTATGTCACAACAGGAGAGTTTAAAGGCAAGATTGTTCATACTTTAAAATCTTGCGACTACGAGATAATATTTCAAGGTAAAAAAGGTAGAGAAGAAAGTATAATTAGATTCCGTCATTTCCCCGGCGAAGACCACGAAAGAGAAGAGGTTATTGCTGTTCGGGAAGACTTGACAGAGCTTTTAAATAAAGGAAAACTTCTTGTTGGCTTAACACCTACTTCTGCAAAAACTATTGTATGACTGACGCTGGAAAAAAAATTCTTGAAGACAAAATAGCCGAGCTTGAAAAAGAATTAGAAGGTTATAAAAATAGCGGAGTTGCCAAGCTCTACTATAGTCTTCAGCGCAAAGCAAACGAAATGGCTGACCTTTTAAATAGTGTCAATCTTAAGAACGTAAATATTGATGACGCTAAAGACAAAAGCTTTGAGCGTATTTTTAAGATACTTGAAAAGAGTAGCGCCGTTAGCGAATCAATACGTTCGCTAAGCGAAAGCATACCCGGAATGAAAAAAGAAGAGAAGAAACCATTTTTAGATAGAATTGCTGATATAAGAGATTAACTATGGCAAAAGCAAAATCAGGTTCGGACGCAAGAAAAGTTGTCTTTTACAAGACTAAAGGAGGAAAGGCGCAGAAGTCAAGAAACAAGCGCGATAAAAGGTCTGTGATAAGTAGAGGACAAGGCGGTAAGAAGTAAGTATGGCTAATCAGGAGCTAATATACGGAACCCATTGCCGGATTCCAGATGTTCCCCCGCACAAACAAATTCTTAATTGGGACAAACCAAAAGAAGAGCAGATGTGGGTTCGGGAAGAACTGCCTGAGTTCTTCGATAAGGTTCAGTATACAAAAAGTGGAGATTTAATACTTACAGAAGAGCAGGAGGAGTTCGCAATTAGAGAACTTCAAAGGTGTAAAAGAGGTATTTGGGTATATATATATGGTAAGCCCTATTTTATTACCAAAAAGTATTATTTCTATTTGCAATGGTGGACGCTGGAGGATGGCTCTCGTCCCGAATACAGGGATTGCGATAGGCGTTATTTTACATTCTTAGAGCATTGGGAAAACACGCCTTGGGCTTTAGGGGTTATACGAAGCAAAAAGCGCCGTGAGGGTGCGTCTTCCCAAGCCACATCGAATCTAGTTTATGAGGCGATATTTTTCAAGAACTCAAACTGCGGTCTAGTATCAAAGTCTAATGAGGACGGAAGGTCTACGTTTACGGAGATGGTTGCCTATGGCTATAGGCAATTACCAGCGTTCCTGAAACCAAAACAGATTAACAGAGAAGATAGCGTAACCGAACTTGTGTTTGCTCAAAAGGCATCCAACGTAAAAGAAGGCGTTGCTGAGACTCAAAAAGAGGACGAGGGTAATAGGTCAAAGATTAACTACCGCGCGCCTGTTTTAAACGCATATGATAGAGGTCGTATGAGCCGTCTACTATTAGATGAGTTTGGTAAGCTTGAAAAGGAAATACAGGCATCTCAATTATTTGCGATTATCTCAAAGACGCTTGTAAAAGGTGTTAAGAGGGTTGGTTTTGTGGAAATGCCTTCTACAGTTAACAAGATGTCTAAGGGGGGTTCTGAGTTTAAGTTGCTATGGGAAAACGCGGATCTCAATAAGAGGATGCCCACAATTAACCGCCTTGTTAGGTATTTTAGTCCAGCTTACGATGGATACGAAGGTTTTATAGATAAGTACGGGTTTTCTGTTATGTCTTCCCCGACACCCGAACAAAAGGAATATCTAGTAGAAAAGTGGGTAGTAAAAGACGAAGACGGAAATACAATAAGTGAGATTAGCGAAGAAGATATAGAATTAGGTTCTAAGGCTTATATATTAAAGAGACGCGAAGGAAGAACCGGGGACGACCTTGAGGAGGAGATTCGCATGAATCCTTGCACCGAGGTTGAGGCTTTTATGTCGGCAAATGCTGACTGTATATTTAATGTAGTTAAGCTTAACGAACAGATAGAAAGACTAAAAGAAAGTCCAGTACCCAAGAGAAAGGTTGTGTTTTATAGAGATGAAATTAATCAATCAATAAGATGGAGGGATGCAAGAGACGCGGAGACCTTTGCTTGGGAGTTTGTTAGCGACCTTAATTTGAAAGGTGAGGTAAACAAACACTATTACGATAATGGCACCAAAAGGCCCGGAAGGGTAGATATCGGCGTTATTGGAGTGGATGGGTACTCAAACTCGCAGGGCGGTAAAAAGTACGGCTCAAAGGCTTCCGCTTGGGTTTATTCTAAATACGATTTAAGAGATCCTCTGAACACAGGACTATTTACTGGACACCTTTACGGGCGACCGAATGAAAAGGAAGAGCTTCATAATCAAATCATACTTGCCGCCGAGTATCTCGGATATCAAGTTTATTACGAATTTGTCGCAGACGACTATTATACCTACTTTAAGAATAGGGGGAAACTGGGCTATCTTGCCAAGTTTCCTTTAAACGCAATAGATCCAAGCAAGAGAAAGAAGGATAGCGTAGAAAGGCATTACGGGTTCCCTGTAACAGATTTTTCTATGACCAAACAAAATGATTCAATGATTAGCTATGTTGAACACTATTGCGAAAAGATATATTGGCTGGAGCTTTTAGAAGATCTTAAGAACTTTGAACCATCCAAGCGTACCCCAAGTGATAGAACGGTAAGCGCAATGATTGCCCTTGTTGCGGGACTGGAGCCAATTTATAAGCCGCCACTTCCCCAAGCACCCCTAGTAAAAATATATCCTAACGGGGCGGCGATATAATAAAAATTTTTTCGTAAAAAAGAATTATATTTGTATAGAATAAATATGCGAAGTAATGCAGGATTATTCCGCGCAACCCCTTAAAACTTTTCAGCTTGATAAATTAACTATCAAGGAAAAGTCCGATTGGAACTACGGTAAACGATTAGCACAATATATTGACTCCACTATTCGTGGTGGTATATCAAGTTATTTTTGGGTTAGAAATGCTCGCTGGAGAACAAATCGCGGTTATGCAAATGGTCGCGTACCAATGAGTAAATTCCAAGACTTGCTTGAGTTCAATGGAAAAGTTAATTATCTTAATATCAATTGGCAATCAATTAACATTGTTAATCGCGTTATATCTGGTCTTGTAGGAAGATGGATGGCTAGAAGCGAAAAGATTAAAGTGACGGCAATTGATTCTATTTCAACTAAGCAAAAGAAAGAAGAGTACGAAAATCTTGAGTTTATTATTGAAAATAGAAAGTTACTTGAGAAATTACAACAAGAGTCTGGCGTACAAATTCTTCCAGAAGCAGAGCAGATTCCAGAAGATAAAGAAGAGTTAAAGCTTTGGCAATCTCAATTTCAAAGACTACCTGAAGAAATTCAGTATGAACTTGGTTGCAATGATGTGCTTTCTTCTAATGGCTGGTTTGATGTGTTGAAAGAGAAGATGCTTCACGACAGCGCTGAGTGCGGTTTTGTTGGAACTTATACTTGGATGGATGATCAAGGTGTAATTCACGTTGATTGGCTGAAGCCTGAAAATTGTTTTTACTCTTATTCAAGCTATCCCGACTTCCGCGACACAACTTGGCGCGGAGTAATTCGTACTTATAAGATAAGTGAGCTTCGTAGAAAATACGGAACCGAGTTTGGAGGAAAGATAAGCGAAGAGGAAATTTGGAAGATGGCTCAGTTTTCAAAGGAGTTTCAACTTTATGACAATATTACTTGGCTTACCGAATGGAATGTAACCTTCCTTCGTCCTTATGACGAATGGAATATTGACGTAATTGAGTTTGAGCTTAAGACCGTTGATAGTGATGACTACACAGTTGTTACAACAAAAAAGAACAAATCAACAATCGTAAAGAAAGGTCGCCCAGAAAAACCGTCAGAAAACGAAAAGGTTATTGCTGATACTAAGTGGAATATATATCGCGGTGTATTCTGTCGCCCTACAAATACAATGCTTGAGTGGGGTATTAAAACGAATATGATTCGCCCCCAAGATCCAAAAGAAATTGGTAATGCTGAGTTCTCGTACACATTCTATATGGTGCAGAACTACGACATGACTTCCCTCGCCATACCAGAAAAAATACAGGAACCCGTAGACCAAATGATTATTGCGCGTCTAAAGATGCAACAACTTGTTGCTAAGATGCGCCCAACGGGAGCTGCCGTAAATTGGGATGCTCTTCAAAACATAGACTATGGTCTCGGAGATGGAAACAAAGCAATTGATGTCAAAAAGCTCTACGATCAAACTGGAGACATTTATTATCGTGGACGTGACGCCGAAGGGAATAATGTACCTGTACCGATTACAGAACTTGCAAATTCTGGCTTTTTGTCCCAGCTTCAGGGCTTAATACTTCTTTACGATAAGCATTATCAGATATTAAAAGATGAGTTAGGGGAAGATCCAAACTTGATTTCAAGCGCTCTTCAGCCCCGTGTTGCGGTATCTAATATCAATACAGCAGAGCAAGTTGCTCAGAACGCTACCGATTATTTTTATTGGGCATACACTAATTGTATGGCTGATACCGCAAAAAAGGTGGCCTCGCTTTTAAAGACTTCAGTTCAGTACGGCGCAAGCGTATATAGAGATATTGTGAAGGCGGATGACGTAGCGGGAAGAATATTCAATTCAAGAATACAGATGCTTCCTGACCAATACGAGCTTGCGAGATTTGACGCTATGCTCCAGCAGGCTCTCGCATCTTCCCCAGACCTTGTACTATTTGTAGATCCTTTTCAATTAATGCGTGTAGCTAAAGAAGACGTAAAGCTAGCAGAAGCATTATTTAGAAGGGCGCAAAAGAAAATGATTATATATAATCAAACAAAAGCGGCACAGAATCAAGAAATGACGATTCAGGGGCAAATACAAGCAGCCCAAGTAGCCGAACAAGAAAAGCGCGCAACAAAGGAACAAGAAGGCATGATGGACATCAAGCGCGCTCAAATGACCGCCGAGGCCCAGAATAGAACCGCCGTACTACAG
>Ga0315901_10003506_pt1 | contig 20330 bp, 13 predicted proteins | sample LakEriMetagenome_10_FD_203761 | JGI IMG/M metagenome (GOLD analysis project Ga0315901, IMG submission 203761) | Freshwater fungal communities from buoy surface, Lake Erie, Ohio, United States - Buoy 2 MA116 | ecosystem: Environmental > Aquatic > Freshwater > Lake | place: USA: Lake Erie, Ohio... | reverse complement strand
CTCTGACCTTAAGAATGCGCCGGGAAATGGTCAACGCGCCGGTGGGCCGCGGAACTCGCCGGCACGGCGAATCGGCCTTCCCGGCGGTGACGATCGGCACGAGATTGCGGGCTGGGCGGACGCGGACGTATGATTTTGACGAGTCAAAAAATGATTTTTGGAAAGTCAAAAATCCGCTCCCGGTCGCCGCTCCGCGGCGGCGGCATGGCGGCCTGCGTGCTCGTGGGCCTGGCCGCGGGATGCGGCCGCTGGGAAGCGGCACCACCGCCCGCCTCCGTCCGGCCGCGGGTGCTGGCCACCACGACGGTCGTCGCCGACCTCGTCCGCGAAGTGGCGGGCGACCGGGCCGACGTGGAGTGCCTGATGGCGGCGGGCATCGATCCGCATTCCTACCGGCCGACACCCGCCGACGCCGACCGGCTGGCGCGGGCCGACCTCGTCGTGGCATCGGGCCTGCACCTCGAGGGCCGGCTCGCGGCGCTCCTGCAGCGGCTCGCCGCCACGCGGCCGGTGCTGGCCGTCGGCGACCGTTTGCCGGCGGATCGGCTCCTGCCCGCCGCCGGGGGCCTGTTCGACCCGCACGTCTGGTTCGACGCCGGCCTGTGGAGCCTGTGCCCGCCGCTGGTGGCCGAGGCGCTGGCGAAGGTCGATCCCGACGGGGCGGTCGGCTACCAGGAGCGGGCCGCCGACTATGCGGCCCGGCTCGTCGCCCTCGACGCCCGCGTGCGGGAGCGGATCGCGACCATTCCGCCCGGTCGCCGCGTGCTCGTCACGGCGCACGACGCCTTCCGCTACTTCGGCCGGGCCTACGGCATCGAGGTGGTGGGCGTGCAGGGCACGAGCACCGAGAGCGAGGCCGGGCTGCACGACGTCAATCGGCTGGTGGAACTGATCGTGACGCGGGACATCCCCGCCGTGTTCGTGGAGACGAGCGTGGCCGACCGCAACGTGGCGGCGCTCGTGGAGGGCGCGCGGGCCCGCGGCCGGGAGGTGGCGATCGGCGGGCGGCTCGCCTCCGACTCGCTCGGCGAGCCCGGCAGCGGCACCGAGACGCTCGCCGCCGCGCTGACCGCGAACGTCGAGGCGATCGTCGCGGCGCTGGCCGCCGGAGACCGCTGACATGGGCGCCGCGCCGGCCGGCCTGCCGCCATGGGTGGAGTTCCACGACGTGACCGTCGCCTACGACGGCCGTCCCGTGCTCTGGAACGTGGACCTCGCGATCGCGGAACCCTGCCTGTTCGGCATCATCGGGCCCAACGGCGCCGGCAAGAGCAGCCTGCTCAAGGCGGCGCTGGGGCTGGCCCCGATCGTGGCCGGCACGGTGCGGTTCGGCGGCCGGCCGCTGGCGGAGGTCCGCGGTCGGATCGGCTACGTGCCGCAGCGGGAAACGGTCGACTGGGATTTTCCGGTGAGCGTCATGGACGTGGTGCTGATGGGCACCTACGGCCGGCTTGGCTGGCTGCGCCGGCCGGGCCGGGCCGAGCGGGACCTGGCCCGCGACTGCCTGGACCGCGTGGGGCTGGCCGCGCTCGCGAGCCGGCAGATCGGCAGGCTCTCGGGCGGCCAGCAGCAGCGGGTGTTTCTCGCCCGGGCACTCGCCCAGCAGGCCGAGATCTACCTGCTCGACGAGCCGATGGCCGGCGTGGACGTGCGGTCGCAGGAGCAGATCTTCCGCGTGCTGGCCGACCTGCGTGCCGCCGGCAGCCTGGTGGTCGTCGTCCATCACGACCTGCGCACGGCCGCGGAATGGTTCGACCGCGTGGCCCTCGTCGATCGGCGACTCGTGGCCACGGGACCGACCGCCACCGTGCTCACGGCCGACAACCTGCGGCGCACCTATGCCGGCCAGAGCGAAGTGCTCGAGGAGATCGGGCGGGCCGTCGCCACGGGGGGCAGGACGCCATGACGCCGACGGCATGGCCGGCCTACAACACCCTCGTGGTGGCCGCGGGCGTGGCGGCCGTGGGATTCGCGGCGGGCGTGGTGGGCAGCCTGGCGGTGCTCCGCAAGCGGCCCTTGATCGGGGATGCCGCCGCCCATGCCACGCTCGTGGGCGTGGCCGGCGGCTTTCTCGCCACCGGCCGCCGCGACCTGCCGGTGCTCCTGCTCGGGGCGTTCGTGGCGGCGCTGGCGGCGCTCGGCGGACTGGTCGCGATCCGGCGGCTCACCCGGACCCGCGACGACGCGGCGACCGGGATCGTGATCGGCGTGTCGTTCGGCCTGGGCGTGGCCCTGCTCTCCGGGCTGCCGCGCTGGGGCATCGCGGGCAGCGCGGGCCTCGAGCAATTCCTGCTCGGGCACACCGCCGCGCTCACGGCCCGTGACGCGATCCTGCTGGCGGGGGTCTCGCTGGTCGCCGTGGTCGTGGTCGCGGCGCTGCTCAAGGAGACGACGCTCGTCGCCTTCGATGCGGCCTTCGCCGCGGCGGCCGGCTGGCCCGTGGCGGCCATCGACGCCGTCGTGGCGGCGCTCGTGGCGGCCATGGTCGTGGCCGGCCTGCCGGGCGTGGGCGCCGTGCTGGTGACGGCGTTGGTCGTCATCCCGCCGGTCGCGGCCCGACTGTGGACTGATCGCGTGGGCACGATGCTGGTGCTCTCCGGCGCGATCGGGCTGATCGCGGCGCTCGTCGGCACGTTCACCAGCGCCGCCTGGCCCGGCCTGGCGACGGGCCCACTGGTGGTGCTCGTGGCCGCGGCGATCTTCGCGGTGTCGCTGGCCGTCGCCCCGCAGCGGCGGAGGCGCCGGGCATGACGGGCCCGCTGGCCACGGCCGACGCGGGAAGCCTGGCGATGCACGCCTGGGCGGCCGCCACCGCCGCCGTCGTCGCCGCGGGCTGCGGGCTGGTGGGCACGCTCCTGGTCGTCCGCCGCATGAGCCTCCTGGGCGACGCCATCTCCCATGCCGTGTTGCCGGGGATCGTGATCGCCGCGCTGGCCGGCGGCCGGCCCGGTGGGCCGCTCGTGTTCGCCGGCGCGCTGCTGGCGGCGCTGGCCACGGTCTGGCTCACGCAGGTGCTGCGCGCTCGCGGCGGGCTCGCGGAAGACGCGGGCGCCGGCGTGGTGTTCACGACGATGTTCGCCCTGGGCGTGGCGGTCGTGACGGCCTGGGGACGCGGGGCGGATCTGGATGCGGGCTGCATCCTGGCGGGTGACCTGACGTTCGTGCCCTTCGACACCGTCGCCATCGCGGGTCGCGCCGTGCCGCGGGCCTTCGTGACGGGCGGGCTCGTGCTCGCGCTGCTCGGGGCCGCCTGCCTGGCCACCTGGAAGCTCCAGGTGTTCACGGCGTTCGACTCCGACGCGGCCCGGGCGGCCGGCATTCCCGTGGCCGCGGTGACGGGCGGCCTGCTCGCCGCGACGGCCCTGGCGACCGTGGCCAGCTTTCAGGCCGTGGGGGCGATCCTGGTGGTGGCTCTGCTCGTCGTGCCCGCGGCCGCCGCGGAGTTGCTCGCACGGCGGCTGCATCACGTGGCCCTCCTGGCGATGGCGCTGGCCGTCGCCGGTGCCGTCCTGGGCTATCTCGCCGCCTGGCGCTGGTCGGTGAACGAGGCCGGCGCCATCGCGGTGGTGCTGGGGCTGGAATACGTGGCCGCGGCTCTCCTGGCTCCGCAGGACGGCCTGCTCGCCCGGGCCGTTGCGGCACTGCGCTACGGCTGGCGGGTGGCCTGCGAGGACGTGCTGGCGGCGCTGTGGCGGGCCGAGGAGATCGGCCGCCCGCCGCGGGAGCCGGCGACGCTCCGCGGTCGTCTCGCCCGCCGCTGGCTGTGGATCGCCGGCCGCGTCACCCGCGACGGCGACCGCTGGCGGCTCGCGGATCGGGGGCGGCGTGCCGCGGAGACGGTGGTCAGGTCGCACCGCCTCTGGGAGGCCTGGCTGGGGCGGAACGTCGAACTGCCGACCGACCATCTCCATCCGCCGGCCGAATGGGTCGAGCATCATCTCGGCGTCGCCGTCCGCCGGCGGATCGAGGCCGAACTGGGCCGCGGCAGCGACCCGCACGGCAGCGACATCCCGCCCGAGGCCTGACCGGCTCGCGGCCGCGAGCCCGCGAACTCACCCCGCCGCCAGGCGGCGGAGGAGGGCGAGGTTGCGACGGTCGGTCGTGGGGGTCGGCCTGCCGTCGGGGCCTTCCTTCGGGGTTTCGAGCACGAGCGGGATCCCGGCGAGCCGCGGGTGGGTCATGAGCAGGCCGAAGGCCTGGCGGCCGATCTTGCCCTTGCCGATCGCCTCGTGGCGGTCCACCCGCGAGCCGCGGTCGCGCTTGGAATCGTTGGCATGGATGAGCAGCAGGCGGTCGAGGCCCACGAGGCGATCGAACGCGGCGAGCGTGGCGTCGAGCGCCGCGCGGGGAAACAGGGGATAGCCCGCGGCGAAGACGTGGCAGGTGTCGAGGCAGACGCCGATCCGCTTCCGCCGCACGGCCTTCGCATCCACGCGGGCGAGCAGCGCCGCGATCTCCTCGAAGGTCGCCCCCAGGCACGAGCCCTGGCCGGCGGTGGTCTCGACGAGAATGCCCGCGGCCAGGCCGCGGGTGCGGTCGAGCGCCTCCGCGATGCCGTCGGCCGCGCGGGCCACGGCCGTCTCCGGCGCCTGCGCGCCCGCAGCACCCGGATGGGCGACCACCCAGCGGATGCCGAGCTGCTCGGCCCGCTCGAGCTCCAGGACGAGGCCGGCGATCGACTTCGCGCGGAGCGCCGGGTCGGCGGCGGCCGGATTGATGAGGTAGGAGTCGTGGGCCACGACGCACGCCAGGCCGGCATCGCGGACCGCGTCACGGAAGGCTGCAGCGTCGGCCGGGTCGATGGGCGACGCGTCCCAGCGGTTGATGTTGCGGGTGAAGATCTGCAGACATTCGCAGCCCGTCTCGACGGCCCGTTCCACGGCCCGGTGGAACCCGCCGGCGATCGACTGGTGGGCGCCCAGGGGCCGGTCTGTCCGGCGGCGAGTCGGCTTTTTCATGAGGTCCTGCGGGCGAAAACCCCCGCCATGCGAAGCCACGGCCGGCGCGGTCTTTTGCCGCCACGAGCCGGGATCGTACACTATCGTCACGTTCGATTCGCCCGTCAGAGGCCACTTCCGTGTTCGAGTCGTTCCAGCTCGTCGCGACGTTCACCATCGCCGTCTTGGCTGGAGTGGCGATCGCCGTGGCCACGCGTCCGCTGCGGCTCGCCCGCAGCGCCGAAAGGCTGGCCCGCGCCCAGCGTGACTTCCATCGCCAGCGCGAGCTGCTCGAGGCCCGGTTCATCGAGCGGGCCGCGGCGAGCGGCAAGCCCCGCGGCCTGCGCTGGGCGGACGTGGACTTCGACGACGACGTGATCTACGCCCGTGACCGCCGCACGCGGCAGCTCAAGGCGCTGGTGGCGATCGAGGTCGGCTTCGAGGCCATCGCCGGGGGCGGCATGGAGGACGTGGAGGCGGTGTCGAACGTGCGGGCCGCCACGGCGGAGTTTCTCTACGACGGCACGCGGTGGACGACCGAGGGGCGGGTGTTCTTCAACCTCGCCCCGTCGGCGACGGTGAAGTACCTCGCGACCGACCTGGAGCTCGTCGCCGAGGAGCACGCCTGCGACCGCGGCTGAGCGGCCCGGCGGCGAGCCTCATCAATTCCCGACGGTCGCCCGGCCTGAGCCGCGCCGCGATCGGATCTGTGCCCGCATTTCTTCGATCTTGGTGAGATCGGGGGCTCCCGCGGCGAGTTCGTCGAGCACCGCCAGGGCCGCGTCATGATTGCCGAGACGCGACTCGCAGTTCGCCTGCTCGAGTCGTGCGGCGCAGTAGACGTCGGGTTGCAGGCCGCCGGCGGTCGTGGCGGACGCGAACGCGTCGCGGGCCCCAGCGAAATCGCCGGCGGCGGCCTTCGTGCGGCCTTCTTCGACGAGTGCGAGCGAGGATCGGGTGACTTCGCCGACGTCCGGCTCCGGCGACGAGCAGCCCGTCGCCAGGAGCAGCGCGATCAGGCCGATCGCCCACCCGCGGCCCGGCACGGGCCGAAGGCGGGGGCGGCTCCCGTCCCGACGGAGGCTGGAGCCCATCATGGGGGTGACGCCGCGACCTCGCCCGGCTCCGCGGCCCGCGTGCCCATGGCCCGCCAGACGGCCAGGTCGATGTCGTCGCTGATGGCGACGACCGTCGCTCCGCCGAAGGCCACGTTGACGATGCCGGGATGCTGGCTGCGGGCCGACACGATGGCATGCTCGCCGGGCGTGTCGGGGATGGCACTCCAGTTGCCGCAGTCCCAGCCCCTCCAGTTGGGCGGGGCGACGTGGTTGTATTGGGTGGAATCGTAGCCGGAGAACGGCCAGCCGTTCGACCAATCGTCGCCGTTCGGCCAGCGGCCGGCCCCGCTGAAGTTGAACGACGATACGGACGGATTCGCGGCGAGACAGTCGTTGAACATGGTCGTCCGCGGCACCGCCGAGTTGGAGCGGTTCGTCATGGTGATGATCTCGGCCTTCGTCGGCAGTTCCGACGCCATGTTCCGGCCGCTGCCCATGATCCGCTCCGAGAAGAAGGCGGTCTTGCTGACGCCGTCCGGGAAGTCCTTCGTCTTCAGGTACACGCCGGTGCTGAAGGCGCCGTTGCCGGCCACGGAGAACCCGTCGCTGCTGGTTCCGGAGCGGACGTTCTGCAGGCTCGACGAAGGCGCACCGCCGTAGGGCGTCGAACCGCCGACGTTGCAGCGATAGTTGTTCTCGGACACGATCCGGCCGCGATTGCCGTCGCTCGGGCAAAGGAACAGCGACATGGCCTGGTTGAAGACGTTGAAATTGGTGTTCTGGGGGTTGAGCATGCGTTTGGTCTGTGCCACCTTGAGGTTCAATCGCTGGGTCACCTGCGCCTGCTCGAGGTGGGGCAAGATCCAGACGTGCACCGAGTAGAATCCAGTCTTGTCGGTCGCGGCGACGCTGTTGTAGTTCGTGTAGCTCGCCTGGGTGGTCGAGCCGCGCCGCCAGTCGGGATTCAACCGGGGGGGCGGGAATCGGCCGCTCGATGTTTCATAGGTCTGCGTCGCCAGGGCCATCTGCCGAAGATTGGTCTGGCACTGGATGCGGCGGGCCAGTTCCCTGGCACCCTGCACTCCGGGAATGAGCAATGCCATCAGGACCGCGAGGATCGCGATCACGACCAGCAGTTCGAGCAATGTAAACGCCTGCCTACGTCGGGCCATCGGAAACACACCGGGCGGGAGCCGGAATTGCCACGGGCCTCCGGAGGAATCTGCGGTGTCCATCGAGTCGGAGAAGACACAAAAGCCGTGAGGATTTGGTGAGGGCGGCCGGTATGGCCCCGCAGGCTGGAAAAGGTGTGCCGGAGGTGCGGAAAAATCCTTGGCCGCAGCCGGTCCGTGGTCGATCCAGACAACTGGGGGGTGTTCAGGATGCGGGTCTGGCCGGCTGTGATCGCCGTCGTCCTGGCCTGGTGTGGCCAGGCCTGTCCCGGCCAGGAAGTCGCGGCCGGGGCTGCGCCTCTGCAGGTGGCGGAGGGCCACCTGCGGCGGGCGCGGGAACACGCCGCGGCGTCCTGCGCGATGCTCAGGGAGCATCGCCGCCAGGCTGTGGACGGCTACTACGTCTCCTGCGAGGAGGCCTGGAACGCCGTCTGGACGTGCCCGGAGTCGCCCGACGTGCTCCATGAGGCGGCGGAGGTCTACGCCGACTCGCTCGCCGGTCTGCTCGAGGCGGCCCGCTGCCACGGGAGACTGAACCGCGAGGGCCTGTGGATCGGCCCGGCGACGCGGCCCGTGCTCGTGCCCTGGCAGCCCAAGGCGCTGCCGATCGGCCCCGCGGCCATCGAGTCGATCGAGCCCGAGGGGCAGGCCGACGACAGGCGGATCACGAGGAGGCACGTGCGGCCGGGTTTCGGCCTTCCGGTGGTCGTGCGGGTCGCGGCCGGCTCCGACGAGGATCCGTTGAAGCGGTTCACGCCGCAGCGGCGGTCGCTGGCGGCCACGGCGGTGCTCCGCTTTCGCGTGCCGGGCGACGAAACCTTCCTCCAGCGATTCGCCGGACCCGTGTACCGCAACCACGCCGCCGCCGTCCTCGATCTGGCCAATCCGGTCGAGGTCGCGGCCGTCCGCATCGGGCCGGCGCGGCCCCACTTGGCGGCCGATCTCACGGCGCCCCTGCTCGACATGCTCGCGGGGATGCCGAAGACCGGCGGGATCGAGGGCTTCGTCCAGCCCTTCGGCCGCGGCGACACCCAGCCCCGGCTCGAGATGCTGGAGCCTCATCGGCCCGGCCGGATCCCCGTCGTCTTCATCCACGGCCTGGCCAGCGACGAGGGCACCTGGTTCGACATGCTCAACGAGTTGCGGGCCTGGCCGACGTTCCACCGGCGGTTCGAGCCGTGGGTGTTTCACTACCCCACCGGAGCCTCGTTCCTGCAGGTGTCGGCGGTCCTGCGCCGCGAGTTGCAGGCGGCCGTCCGGGCCGTCGATCCGCAGGGCACGGATCCGGCCCTGCAGAATCTCGTGCTCGTCGGGCACAGCATGGGCGGGCTGCACGCGAAGCTCCAGGTGGTCGATCCCGGCACCACGCTCTGGGACGCGATCGCCGACGTGCCGTTCGCGGAGGTCCGGCTGCGGCCGGAGATGCGGAGGCTGGTGGCACCCGGCTACTTCTTCAAGCCGCTGCCGTTCGTGAAGCGGGTGGTGTTCATCGCCACGCCCCATCGGGGCTCGATGCTGGCGGCGCTCGGCGTGGGCCGGTTGGCGTCGCTCACCGTCCGGCAGCCCCCGGAGATGGAGGCGATCCACACCGAGGCGGTGCGGCTCAACCCGGGCGCCTTCCATCCCGATTACGAGCGGCGGCTACCGACCACGGTCGATCTGCTGCGGCCGAACTCCTCGATCCTCCAGGCTGTGGACCGGCTGCGGCCACCCTGCTGGGTGACGAGCCACGCCGTGGTGGGCGTGGCCCATCACTCCCTGACCGGCGGCGACGACTGCGTGGTGCCCGCGTCGAGCGCCCACACGCCTTGGGCCATGAGCGAGATCACGGTGCCGGCCAGCCACACCCGCGTCCACCATCACCCGCAGACCGTCGCCGAACTGCAGCGGATCCTGCTCCAGCACCTGCAGGAGTCCGGCGTCGGCGACGGCGGCACGGGGGCCGATCACGGTCCGTGATCCGCGGCGTTCAGAAGGCCCCGGGCGAGTCGCCGCCCGCCCGCGTGACGAGGGCGACGAACGTCTGCGGGTCGATGTCCTCGGCGAGGAAGCGGACGCTGGCGTCGCCGAGCAGCACGTTCATGCCGCCGGGGTGGAAGGCATACGGCTCCGCCCAGTTCGTGCAGTTCATGACGCAGCGGCCGCCCGACGTGGTGCCCGCCGGCGGCATGCGGCCCGTGGAGTCGGTGTGGTAGCACACGGCATTCGGCGCGCCCGTGGCGGCGTCGGCGCCGTGCAGCGTGAACGTCGCGCCGTTGTCCGCCCAGGCGGCCGGCGAGGTGTCGTTGTGGAAGTTGCACGGGGCAGAGGCCGCCGCGCTCCGCACGCCCATGGGATGGCGACCGAGGTAGCGGAGCGGTCGGTTGCCGCACTCCACGATGGCCAGGGTGTAGCTCGAGCCGTCGTGCAGGTGGGCGGCCGTCGGCCGGCTGTTCGTGGGCAGCATCCCCTGCCGCTGCTTCAACGGCGGAACGGGCAAGCCCAGGGCGGTGTAGAGAACGGGCTCGACCTCCACGATCGGTGCGTAATCGTTGCACGCCGGCTGCCACGATCTCAATGGGTTGGTCGGATACCTGGCGGCGGTGATTTTTCGGGGGCCGTCGGGCGTGCTGCCGCATGCGAAGGTGGAGATGATCGTCTGGGCGGCGGGCCGGTTGGCCGCCGCGTCCCAGTCCTGTTCGTAGTCGTACCCCAGCGACGTCAGCAGGTTCTCCTGCTCCAGGTGCGGCAGGAGCAGGGCGAACATGCCATGTTCCCGGGGGGCGTGCGGCGGCCAGACGGCGTTCGCGCCCGTGGAGTTCGCCGGTGCGAAGAATCCGTTGACCGCCTCGAAGCCCCGCATCGCCACGCCGATTTGCCGAATGTTGTTCAGGCACGCGATCCGGCGGGCCGACTCGCGGGCCGTCTGAACCGCCGGCAGCATGAGGCCGAGGAGGACGGCCATGATCGCGATCACGATGAGCATCTCCACGAGGCTGAAGCCCGGTCGCCGGGCCTGCCGCGGCGTTCCGTGGGCGTGGTTCATGCACGAAGAACGGACCTCGGCCCGGGATGGGCCTTCGGCCGGTCTGCTCCGGTGGGGTGGTCGGCCGACGCTTCCCGGATCGGGGCCGGGTCGATGCAGCGTGCAGCCAGGAATCGAGGCGGGTAACGAGGCGGGAATCGCGGCAAAACGCCGGCGGCGACGGCAATCGTCGCCTCCGGCATCCACAACCGCGACGCCGGAAAATTACCGTCCGCTCATGAGAGGAGCGTGAGCCGGAGACAAGTTTCTCGTGAGATCGGCGCGGTCAGCGGGCCTTGCGCGGCCGGCCGATGCGGCGCTGGCTCGACACCGGCACCGCCTCCTCGACCAGCCGCGTCATCGTGTTGATGTGGACGCCGAGAAGCTCGGCGGCCCGGCCCTTGTGGCCATCGGTGCGGGCCAGGGCCTGGCGGACGGCGAACCGGCGGAGGGCTTCCAGGTTGAGCAGTTCCGCCGGCAACTCGAAGCCGGCGGACGGGGTGGATGAGGCCGGCTGCGCGGTCGCCCGGGCCGGGGGCGCGGCCGCGGATGGGAACGTGCCCGCCAAGGCCGGCCCGACGCCGAGCACGTAGACCCGCTCGATCGTCTGCGCGAGCTGACGCACGTTCCCCGGCCAGGCATGCCCGATGAACCGCGCCACCACGGCCTCGTCGGGCGTCCACCGGGGCAGGCCGAGCTTGGCCGCGTAGAAATCGGCGAAATGATCGACGAACAGCGGGATGTCGTCCAGCCGCTCGCGCAGGGGCGGGATCTCCAGTTCGATCGTGTTGAGCCGGTAGAAAAGATCCTCACGAAACGCCCCCTTGCCCACCTGGGCGCCGAGGTCGCGATTGGTCGCGGCGATCACCTGCACGTCCACGGGGATCGTCGCCGAGGAGCCCAGCGGCGTCACCTCGCGTTGCTGGAGCACGCGCAGCAATCGCGGCTGGAGCTCGAGCGGCATCTCGCCGATCTCGTCCAGAAACACGACGCCCCCGGACGCGGCGCGGAAGGCGCCCAGCGACGGGCCGACAGCGCCGGTAAACGCCCCCTTCTCGTGCCCGAAGAGCTGGCTCTCGATGAGGGTGGCGGCCATGGCGCCGCAGTTGATCGCGAGGAACGGCGCGTCGCAGCGATCGCTGTGAGCATGGATCGCGCGGGCCACCTCTTCCTTCCCCGTGCCGGTCTCGCCGGTGATGAGCACCGTGGACTCGACGGCCGCCGCCCGCTGGATGAGCGATTCCAGGCGGCGGGCGGCGGGCGATTCGCCGACCAGCCGCTGCCACTGCCGCTGGCGTCGCGGCAGTCGCGGGATGGCAGCCGGCACCGCGTGCGTCTCCGGGGTCTCGACGTTCATGTCGGCATTACTCCGCAATGATGGCAGGATCACTCAACACGGGGGGGCAAGCGATTCACAAAAATGGTGAACTGGGTTCTAAAACTCCATTGTGAGCCGTTCATGAGCGAGTGCCGCGGCGGTGCGGCGCGAGAAGGCGGGGGCGCGGTCCGGCACGAGCCGTTGCGGAAACAGGAACCCCGGCCGGGCGAGCGGTCCGCCTGGCCGGGGCTGCGACCGCTCCGCGGACGAGCGTCCTGGAGCGGTCGGTTGATCGGAAGCTGTTTCCACAGCCGGTCAGCCGGCCCGACGGCGCCGCCAGGCCGCGATGCCGGCGGCGGCCATGCCCAGGCCGGCGAGGGCGAACGTCGAGGGCTCGGGCACCACGACGAGCTGCAGGCTGCCGTTCTGGAAGTAGGCCGTCCGCACACCTCCGATCGACGCCGCGTTGCTCTCGCCGAAGTTCTGGATGCCGTCGAACGTCGACGTCGTGAGGCCGATCAGCGTATACGTGCCATCGGCGATCGAGTTCCAGTCGATCGACGAGCCGTCCGCCGTCAGAAGACTGGCGACACCGAAGCCGCTGTCGAGCGTTACGGCACCGCTCACGTCCAGCGTGCTGAGCGGATCGAACACCAGGCCAGCCCCGGACGCCAGCGTGAGCCCGCCGGCGAGCGAGCCCGTGCCGCCGATCCAGGCGCCGCCCGCCACGCTCACGAGGCCCGTGCCCGCGTTGTCGCCGTTGACGAGCAGGCCGCCCGCATTCACGGCCGTCGTGCCGACGTACGTGTTGGCGCCGGCGAGGATCACCGTGCCCGCCCCGGTCTTCGTGATCGAACCGGAGCCCGAGACCGCGCCTGAGAACGTGGCCGTGCCGCCGGCGACCGCGGTGAGCGTAGCCAGGTTGTTGTTCAGGATGTTGCCCGAGTAGGTGACGCCGCCCGCCTCGTTGATGCCGAGCGTGCCGGCGCCGGTGGGACCGAGGGACGTGCGGATCTGGAAATTGTCGATCCCCGTCGTGTCGCGGTTACCCGCGCCGGTGGAACTGACGAGCGCCACCACGCGGAAGACCACGTCGGCCTGATTGTCGAGCGCCGTCCCGAAGGCGGCGGTGCCGAAGGAGAGCGTCTGCGATCCCCACACGCCCGGATCGGCGTAGGTGCCGATCTCGGTGAACGACGTGGGCGAAGCGCCGAGGCCATACTGGATGCTCCAGGTCGTCGATCGCGGCTGGGCACTGAGCTGTTCCATGTCGAAGGAGATCGACGAGATCGTCGTCCCCGTCGTCGAAAACCGGTAGATGAAGGACGCCCCGGGGTCGGCGAACGAGCCGGTCGGGCGGACGGCCACCGCCCGGTCCGGCGACGCCGCCTGGGCGGCGGTGTCGGAAGCCGACGTGATCCCGGCGCCATTCGCGGACGCCGCGTTGAAGAACGCCCCCGACGTGCTCCATGGGGAAGCGGCCTGCGTGAAGGTCGCCGCCGTGCCCAGCGAAGATCCGGTGGCGTTGGCCGAGACCGACCATCCGAGCGGCAGGCCGCCCGCGATCGAGTCGAAGTTTTGCGAGTAGATCACGGGCGTCGAGTTGAGCGAGCCGATCGTGATCGCGTTGCCGATCGTCGCACCGGCGGAGCCGAAGAGCCGGCCGGCCGTCATCGTGACGGCACCGGATCCGAGGCTGCCGGCCGTGACGTCGCCGCCCGCGATCGTCACGGAGCCGCCGAAGCCCGAGCCGTCGGTGATCGTGAGGCTGCCGGCGCCGTCCTTCGAGAGCGAAGCGGCCGCATCGCCGGTCAGCGTCGCCACGGTGCTGGCCGAGGCGTTGTTGACGGTCACGGCGCTGGCCCCGGCGGCGACGGTGCCGGCGGCGGAGAGGCTCGTGAAGGTCTGGCCGCCGCCGAGAGAGAGCGTCGCGCCGCCGGCGACGGTTGCGTCGCCGGAGATCGCGTTGGCCGCCGACGTCGCCAGCGTGCCGGCCGCCACGGTCGTGGTTCCGGTGAAGGAGTTGGCGCCGGCGAGGGTCAGGGTGGCGCTGCCCGTCTTCGTGAAGCCGCCGGCGCCGCCGATCGTCGAGGTCCTGCCGGTGCCGGCCTGGGCCGCGCCGAACGTGCCACCCACCGTCTGCGTGACGGTGAGCGTCTTGCCCGCGGCGACGGTGATCGCGTTGTTTCCCGTGCCGCTGTAGGCGCTCGACAGGTTGCCGACGGTCACGCTCTCGTTCAAGGCGAGCGTGGTGTTGTTCGTGGCGGTCTGGTTCATGAGCAGGTCACCCGACCCGAGGCCGGAGCCGGCGTTCACGGTGAGCGTGCCGTTGCCCACCTGCGTGCCCCAGGAACCCGAGTTCGAGCCTGCGAGGACGAGGTTTCCCGAGGCCGCCTTGAGAAGGGTGCCGGCGCCGGTGACGTTGCCGGCCAGCGTGAGCGAGCCCGTCGCCCCGTTGGCCTCGATCCGGTTGGCCGCGGAGCCTGCCAGGCTCACGTTCGAGAGGAGCGTGACCGAACTGCCGCTGGCGATGTCGATGATCGCCGCGGCCGACTGGTTGGCGGCGAGCGTGACGGTCTGTCCGGAGCCGCCGAAGGTGCCGCCCACGGCGAGCGTGACCTTGGCGGCGTCGTTGACCGCCACCGCACCGCTCGTCGGCAGGGCGCCGGTCGCGCCGAGCGACAGAGCGCCCGCGGAGACGGTGAGATTCGTGATCGTGTTCGCCGTGCCGGTCAGGGCGAGCGTGGCAGCACCCGCCTTCGCGAACGTGCCGGCCCCGGCGAGCGTGCCGGCGAACGTGCCGGTGGCCGCCGGGGAGACGGTGAGCGTGCTGCCCGCTCCGACCGTCGCGGTGCCGAGGCCCGAGAGCGCCGCAATCGTGTCGTTGCCGCCGACCTGGAACGTCGCGCCGGTAGCCACGCTCACGGCCGAGGTGTCGGCGATCACGTCGTTGGCCGCGGTGGCCAGCGTGCCGGCGTTGATCGTGGTCGCGCCGGAGTAGGTGTTGGCCCCGGAGAGCGTGAACGTGCCGGCCCCGATCTTCGTCAGGCCGCCGGTGCCGCCGGCCGCGCCCGAGTAGGTGGTGCTGGTGCCATCGTTGCCGGTGGTGAGCGTGAAGCTGCCGAGGGTGACGGCGCCCGAGCCGGCAAGGGAGCCGATCGTCTCGGCACCGCCGACCTGGAACGTCGCCCCCGAGCCCACGACCACCGCCGACGTGTCTGCGATCCGGTCAGCCGCGCTCGTCGCCAGCGTGCCGGCGTCCACGGTCGTGGCGCCGGAGTAGGTGTTGGCTCCGGAGAGCGTGAACGTGCCCGTGCCGGTCTTCGTGAGGCCGCCGGAGCCGCTGGCCACGCCGGAGAACGTCGTGCTGCCGCCGGTCGCGCCGACGGAGAGCGTGCTGCCGCCGAGGTCCACACCGCCGGCCCCGGCGAGGGTGCCGATCGTGTCGTTGCCACCGAGGGCGAACGTGGCTCCCGAGCCGACGGTGACGTTGGCGGTGCTGGCCAGGCCGTCGGCGACGGTCGTCCGCAGCGTGCCCGCCGAGACGTTGATCGTCCCGGCCACGGTGTTGCCGCCGCCGAGATCGAGCGTGCCCGCCCCGGCCTTCGTGAAGCCGTTCGAGCCGGCGAGGACGGCGTTCACCGTGGCCGTGACGCCGGAGCCGGTCGTGATCGTGTTGGCCGCGGCCGAGGTGCCGCCGAGCGTGACCGCGTCGCCGGCGACCGTGTAGCCGGTGGTGTCGAACTGCATGCCACGGTCGGCGTTCACGCCGCCTGCCGCGACGGTCACGGTACCGGCCGTGGGGGTGCCGAAGATCGCGGTCTTGGCCGGATTCCAGCCGCCGCCGCTCCAGTCGGTGCCACCGGTCGCAGCCCAGGCCCCGCTGCCGCCGATCCACGACAGGCTCTGGCCGGCGGTGAACACGAGGTACAGGCCGGTGCCGGCGTCGCCGCTGTCGCTCACCGAGAACGAGCCGCCGGCGAGGTTCAGGCCGGTCGTGTCGGCGATCGAGAAGTTGGCCGCGTCGAACGTGCCGCCGAGGGCGGTCGCGGCCAGGATCCTCCACGACGCGTCGGCCGAGCTGTTGAAGCCCGTGCCGGCCCCCGAGAGGGCGACGGTGAACGCCGAGCCGGGCAGGGTGACGGTGCCCGTCGAGTCGATCAGGTCCCACCCGATGCCGGCACCGGTCGTGGCGTTCACGAAGTTGACGGCGTAGCTCGCGCCGCCGGAGAGCGTGAGGTTGCCGGTGGTGAGCGTGCCGGCGGTCGCGGCCGTCGCCGGGGCGATCGTGCTGCCGTTGCCGAGCGTCACGCCGCCGGCGACGGTGCCGACGCCCGAGAGGGTCTGGCCGCTGGCGAGCGTGAAGCCGCCGGTGACGGCCGAGACGTCGAACGTGGCCCCCGTGCCGACCGCGATCGACGGCGAGGAGGCGATCGACCCGGCCCCGGACAGGGCGAGCGTCCCGCCCGAGATCGTCGTGTCGCCGGTGTAGGTGTTGACGCCCGTGAGCGTCTGCGTGTTGGATCCGGCCTTGACGAGGTTGATCTTGTTGGTCGAGCCCGTGCCGATCACGCCGCTGAAGGCCGTGCCCGGCGTGACGCTGCCGCCGATCGTGAGCGTCGAGTCGCTGGCGCCGAAGTTGCGGATCGTGAGGTTCTTCGCGGTCCCGGAGACGTTGGCTCCATCGGCCAGGTAGGCCACCTGCTGATTCCGGCCGTTCATGTCGAGGACGGCCGCCCCGAGATTGGCGAGCGTGCCGGCGATCACGCCGCCGGTCGTGGGCAGGGCGTTGTCCACGCCGAGACGCAGGTTGCTCGGCACCCCGACGCCGGGGCTGCTCGTGTTGAAGAGCGTGTTGCCGGTGTAGGTGTTCGCCGCCGCGAGGACGAGCATGCCGCCGGCGCCCCCCGTTGTCGTGTTGTTGGCGAGGACCAGGTCGGCGTTGCCGCTGATCGTGCCGGAGACGGTCATGGTCGCGGTCGTGGTGGCCGCGATCGCGGCCACGAAGCTGCTCGGGGTGTAGGTAACGCCCGACCAGGAGCCGGGCGTGACCACGATCCCGGTGGAGTTGAGGGCGATGGGGGCCGAGATCGTTCCGCCGGTGGTGCCGGTGAGATTGGAGAGGGCGGCACCGGTGGCGGCCAATTGCACCTGGCCGGCGCCGGAGAGCGTGGCGCCGTTGTTGACGTTCAGCCGCGTGGCCCCGTTGAGGACGAGGTTGCCGGTGAGGGAGCTGTTGGCGACGAGGTTGACGACGCCGCTGGTCAGCGCCAGGTTGCCCGCCGCGACGCTCACGCCGCCGCCGGCCCCGGTTGTGACGGCCCCGAGCGAGAGCGTGCCGTCGCCGCTCTTCGTGAGCAGGCCGTTGAGGTTCGTGGCGCCGTTGATCGTGAGATTTTGAGCACCGGTATCGACTGTGCCTCCCGCGGAGCCGGTCGTGAACGCATTGGCGAGCGTGAGGGCCGAGCCGGCCGTGCTCGTCAGTTGGCCGCCATTGACCGTGATCGCACCACTCCCGAGCTGGTCGGAGCCACTGATGCTCACGATGCCGCCGGTGACGCTCACGCCGCCCGAGAAGTCGTTGGCACTCGTGAACACGGCCGTGCCGGCGCCGCTCTTGGCGATGCTCGTCAGGCCGGAGATCTTGTCGCTCGCGGTCGCACCACTGAACGTGTAGGTGCCGGCCGCGGCCGAAACCGTCATCGAAGCGGGCGCGAGCGAGCCGGAGAGGGTGATCGTGCCGCCTCCGGTTCCTGCGAACGTGACGTTGTCGCCCTGGGCGAAGGCGGCGGGGGTGGCGCCGTCGAGCCAGTTGGTGGCCGAGGTGTTCCAGGTGCCATCGGTGGTGTTCCAGGCCAGATTCTTGGCGGTGGCCGCGGTGAGCGTGAGGGTGATGTTGTCGAGCGACGACGTCTGGTTGCCCGCGGTCGAGTAGCTCCACAACCCGCCCATGAAGTTCAGGGCGGTCGTCCGGTAGATCGCGGACGACTCGGTGAACGAGCCGATCGTGGTGAAGGAACCGGTGGCGGGATCGGAGAAGGCCGTCGTGCCGTCATCCCTGCCGAAAAACGTCCAGACCTTGCTCGGGGTGTCGTAGGTGACCTTGAAACTGTAGTAGGAGTTGGCCTGGGCTTGGGTCGTCGTGGCGAACGCCCCGGTGCCTGTGATCAGGGCGTTGCCGGCGGCCGAACCTGCCGTCGTGTAGTCGGAGATCAGGCCGCCGTTGAAGGCGACGAGTCGAAACGTGTCCGGTGAAGAATTGTTGCCGTACAGGACCGCGTAGCCGGTCGCCGCCGAGATGCCGAAACTCGACGTGTTCGAGGCCAGAACGAAGGCGTTGCCGTACTGGGTATTTGCGAAGCCGCTCGGCGCGGCGGTGCGGTTGAACCGCATGTTCCAGGTCCATGTGAGCAGCCCCGAATTGCTGTCGAGCGTGGTGTTGTAGCCTGGCAAGCCGGAGAGCGACGTGGACATCGACACGCGGCCGGGAGTGTTGCCTGTTGCCGTCGCGTCGTTGGTCAGGGTGGCGAGCGAGCCGTTGGTGATGACGCCGCCGTCGCTCGTGCCGGATCCGCCGGTCGCGGTGCCGGACGCGGTCACGAGCCACGTGCCCGAGCCGAACGTGTTCCCGGATGTCGTCGTGCCCGATGAGTAGGAACTGAAATTGTCCGTGAAGATCGTCGTCTGGGCGACGGCGGGAACGCTCCCAATCGCCGCCAGGGCGACGATCGCGAGTGCCTTGAAGATCAAGCCCTTGGTGGACCGTTTCATCGGGACTTCCTTGAGCTGGGTGGACGAGATCGGGGGGCGTCGGGTCGAGGGGTCGCAAGGCTGCAGTCGGATCATCGCCGGCCGCCGGAACCCGACCGGGCCCCACGCCCTGGTCGAGCCACCGCCGGTCGCGATGACGAGCGGAAATGTGCCCCGACATCGTTAGGGCATTCGTAGCGAAGCGCGAGAATCGCGCAAGAGTTGTGTTAGGCAACTGTGAGGCCCGGCCTTAGGCCGGGGCCAGCAAGCCCACACGCTGCACCGGTTTTGCCCATGAAAACACGGGCATGTCGCTCGCTGCGAGGAAGCATGCCGAGGTCGGCCCCGGTCCTCGCGGCGAAAAAGTTTTTTTCAGTCCGGGCCCGAGGGCCCTTGACGCTTTGGCGAGCTGCTCCTTTTCATCTGCTGGAAGAGATTCGGATCGTCCGTAAAAGCTCGTATTTCCGCACCGAGTCGCCGACCGCTCACAACGCGCCGGACAGCGTCAGCGGCCACTCGCCCGGCATGAACACCCACGCGCCCAGCTGCCGCGCCCACAATTCCTCCTCCAAGCTGCCGTCGGAGCCGCAAAACACGAACAGATTGCTGCCCCGAATGGCGAACTCCTCCGCGATCTCCACAGCGTCGCTGACCCGGTCGCCCAGCGGATGGGCGATGTCCACGACCACGATGTCGAAATCACGATCGACGGTGCGGGAGAGTGCCGCGGCGTCGGATGGCGTCTCGCAGACCACGCAGCCGCTCAAATCGGCGGAAGCCTCCGCGCGGCTGCGGAAGAGGCCATCACCCGAGACGACGAGGCACTTCCGACCGATGGCCTCGTGCACAGTCGTGGAATCCCAGGTAGCCGGTGATCCGACCTCCTCCTCCGAGATGTCCACCGCCATGACCATCATCATCGCACGACCTCGAAGCGATCCGAGCGAGGCATCCCCCGCTTTGCACAACCTCCACGGCACCCTGAAAGGAAGCGAACGGCGTGCCGGAGCCATGGCGAGCACCGAACGACCCAGCCGAATGAGCCGATTCCATCTGGGAAAACAGTGCTTTTGAGCACCTCATGAACGCCCGTCTGGAGAGCCGGACCGACGGTCTTTCATCAAAATTTTTCACTGCAACCATGAAACATTCACTGAAAACGTGAATCTCGATTGTGCTGGTCAGGGGCAGTTTGGGTGCCTCGCCCCGGCTCGAACTGCTGAACTTCCGGGGCATCTTGCAAGGTTGCGAGTTTTGTCGGTGAAAGTGTTCCGACGCCTGCCCTCGCAGGGCTGCCCTCGGCGCTCCCCTTGGCCCACGCCGATGTGTGAATCGCGTGTGGAAGGCTATCGAGTCGCACGCGATCGACTAGGCTGCGCCGAGGTTGCCGCATGACACTCCCGCTCCGAACCCTCCGTCGCGGTCTGCTTCGCTTCGCCTTGCCGGCGTCGCTGGTCATCGCCCCGCTGGCCGGGCGAACGATCGCCGTCGGCGAAGAGCCGAAAGCGGCGCCGCGGGCCGCGGCCGCGCGAATCGTACGGGTGATTTCGATTCCCGAGGTCCCACTCACGGACGGCGTGCGGTTGGGCGGCTTGAGCGATTTGGCGCCGGCACGCGCCGGCAACGGCACACGTTTCTGGACGCTCACCGACCGTGGTCCGAATGCCATGGCCAGGGTCGATGGCCGCGACCTGCGGACGATCGAGGCGGCGGCCTTCACGCCCACGCTCGTGCTTCTCGAGTTCCCTGCCGGCGGAGACATCGCCACGTCTCCGGGCCCGTCCGCGGCCACGATCGTCCGCACGATCCCGCTCGCCACGCAGTCGGGCCGGCCTCTCTCCGGGCGGCCGCTGCCGGGCCTCGGCGACGATCCGATCGTCGATCCGCGGTCGCGCGAGGCGGTCGCGTCCGATCCCGACGGCGTCGATTCCGAGGCCGTGGTCGAGATGGCCGACGGCAGTTTCTGGATTGCGGAGGAATACGGGCCGTCGCTCTTGCACGTCGCGGCCACGGGCCGCGTGCTGGCGCGGTGTTTTCCCGCCGGGGCGGCGCCGGCGGAGACCGACGCCGTCGTGCACGCCACGCTGCCGG
>Ga0315901_10003500_pt1 | contig 20352 bp, 14 predicted proteins | sample LakEriMetagenome_10_FD_203761 | JGI IMG/M metagenome (GOLD analysis project Ga0315901, IMG submission 203761) | Freshwater fungal communities from buoy surface, Lake Erie, Ohio, United States - Buoy 2 MA116 | ecosystem: Environmental > Aquatic > Freshwater > Lake | place: USA: Lake Erie, Ohio... | reverse complement strand
ATCCTCGATTTCAGCGGCGATGGGTTCAACGGTAAGAACGGCATAGGAGGAAATTTTGGCTTCAACAGCAATGGCGTTACCGGCATGAACCCCGGTGCCGGCGGCGCTGGTTTCAACCAGAAAGGCATGCAGGGCGGACCGCTGCCTCCGGGCTATGAAAACCCGACCCCCCCACCCGGCATGAAGCTGGAAAGGGTGTTCATGGTTGAACTCGACCCGCAATGGATGCGCTTTTATACCACTGCTGAAAGTGCGCAATGGCCGAATCCTTCCTACGGCAACCACTTCACTGCCAAGGCTTTTGAAAGCAAGGAGCTCGGGCAGTTCACCGCTATCGTCAATGAAATCACTACAAACGCCCAAGCGCGGGTTCCGATCAAGGTGTTCGACGGCAATACGCTGCGCAATGACATCAACCTGGCCGGTTCGAAAGTGGTAGTATTCCGCCTGCCAAACACCACAATCAAGAACAAACCGGATGGCGAAGGAACGCCCAACCATCCGATGCGGAAACTCCTGGCTCCGGTGTTCAAGGGTAGCTATGAAATCTCCGGCTCCACTTCCCAGGATTGGAAAAACACCGTCATGGAATGGGTCCGCGATGAGCCCCTCGAGTTGCAATACGACGGCAAGGAAAACTATGTGGTCTTCCCCAATAAACTCCTGCTCGAATCATACGGCGCGTATTACGTGCAAGTGGCGCCAGACCCTGAAAAAGGCGCGAACACCTTCACGCCGGTCGTGTTTCCCATTACAAACGCCTATGCCAATATCAAACTGTTGCCATCGCGCATAACGGGCCGCCTGCTCGATGAAAGCAGCAGCAAACCTGTAAAAGGAGGTTACGTACGCATCAAAACGCCGGGTATGAGCGATTTCCAGCAGGTGCCTTGCGACGATTCCGGCTACTTCGAAATCGTGAACGGCAGATTGCATGCCGGCGGCGTAACCTGCAGCTGGAACGACGGCACACCGATTACCCTGCAGGCGCGTTGCTGGGGCTATACCCATGCAGATAAGAACTTCACCATCAACAAAACCGGGCAACAAATGGCCTTTTCCTTCCAGCTCAAACCCGGCGGGAAAGTGATAGGCAAAGTGGTGGATGAAAACGGCAAACCGCTGGAAGTCTATATCATACGCGGCGACGAGATGGTGTTTGAGAACAAGGTCGGGAAAGCCATCACCATGAGCGGCCCGGGCAAGGTTACGGTGGTTAAAACCGGCGGTAATTTTGAAATTCCCGCCACCAGCATGGGCAACCAAAGCATCCGCATCCTGCCCAAAGACCTTGGATACTTCGATACCAGCTTCACGTTTTTCCTGAGCTATACCAAAGACCTTGGCACCATCCAGGTGTTCCGTCGCAAGCACCGCATCCGCCTGCGCCTGCAGCTGCAAAACGCAGAAGGATTGCCCATTATGGCTGGCGGCGGTGGACCGAAAAATACGGTGCGCGCCATCATCAACAACGATCCGGATAAATCGGCCGCCAATAGCGCCAACGCCTATGTGATTGATATTCCACCTTTTGAGAACGTTTCTTCCACACAATTCACCGCCCTGCTCGGCGACGCTGCGCAACCGGGAATGGGTTTGATTCCCGTAACCCTCAACCTGCAGAACAAGGAAAGCCGCGATTGGGTGGAATACAATGTCACGCTCCGGCTTGGTAGGGTGCTCACGGGCATTGTGCATCTCAACGGAAAGCCGGTAAAGAACGCCCTGGTGTACGTGGACCAAAGCAGCAGCCCTCTTCCCGGCAAGCCCGGTAAAACAGGCTGGAGCCAATTGCAGGCCCGCAGCGGCAACGATGGCAAATACCGGATTGACGGTATACCGAATATCGGCACCGGATTGACAGTTCACGCCACACTCGACACCAGTTTCACCACCATAGGTGCCAAAGGCAGCATGCCGGCGGGCGGTTCCACGCATACGCTGAACCTTGAAATCAAGGCGTTTGAAGGCCCGGCCATCAGCAGCCTGTACGGCTTCCCGTTAAGTGTGGAAAGCCTGACAGAGCCCAAGAAAGGCGTGGTACGCGTAACCGGCATGGTCGACCTGGGCAGTTCGGGGTCTTCGTTCACCTGGTTGAGTCCGGGCACGAAGGTGCGGGTACGCAATGTTGATTTTGATATCAGCGGGTCACAAGCCAAAGCACTGAAAAGTGAAACCGAACTCGACGCAACGGCGCTGCTCAAGATGAAGTACCGCAACCGTTACAATGTAGACCTCATCGCAGAGCCCGGCGCGACGCTGAACCCCAAAAACCTGCGCCTGGGCAGCAACCAAAACAGCGGTCACATCGATTGCTACGCGCGGATTGCAGACAATTCATTCGACTTCCCTTCCACCTATCTCAGTTTTTCCGAAACCGGACCCTTTTACCTTGGCATCCAAAAACAGGGTGGTAGCATCAGCACCAAAATCCGCGCGATACAAACTTCCGGAGGCGGAGAAACCGCATACCGGCTCAGCAACAGTTCGGGCGGCAACCTCCTGTTCACCTTTGCCGGCTTCAAGGCCAGTGCAGACGCTGCCGCTTCATACGTAGATGGCGAAGGCCGCCTGCGCATGAAAATCACGGTAACGGGCAATATTCCCAACTCGCCCCTGAACCAGGTGAAGTTCACTGCCGACGACGTGGTAATCGACAACGACAAGGTCTATCCTGCCTCTTCCAGCACTCCGCTGGTATTGGAAATGGAAAAATGGAAGCTGGAAGTGTGGAACTGGACGCTCGATCCGGCGAAGGGCGGTTTGTATTCCAGCCAGGCACTCATCAAGACCGGTATCCTGGATATCCCGGCTTCCACATTCAACCTGCGGCACGACCTCTTCGTGCTGGATGATTTTGTGCTGGGGAATATCAGCCTGGGAGGTGGAACGCTCAACCTCAAAAACGTGTCCAGCAAAGCCATCTTCCTTTACGACGAAGCCTGCGGATACGACATGTCCGGTCATTGGCGGCTTGCGATTTCCAAAGGACCGGCCGGCTATGCCGCTATGGTCGACGGCCTGAGCCCGACGCTCAACGGCAGTCTCAGAATCGACTATATCCAGCTCATCAGCAACGGCGTAGATGTGATCTTGTCCATGCAGAACCAAACCTTCAACAGCGTATTCGGCAACGACCGCGTTTCGTTCGAACCCAAAATGCTGGTGAGCGGCGGCAACAACTTCAAACTGGTCGGCGATGCGCGCTTCGACGTTCCCCGCATGCCAACGGCTTCCATGGCCCTCAACTTCACACGTCTCGGCACCAACCTCACAGCGCAATGTGAAGCCTTGTTGTTTGAGTTCGAAGCAAAGGGTTACGTGAAGTTCAAAGGCGCACCCAAAGCACCTGAAATCAACGCCTTAAGCAAAGAGTTCACCATTTATGGCAGCGTGGCCGAGCCCGGGAAATTCAATCCGATTCCCGCGCGGCTGGTGATTGGCAGGAAGGATGGCCAGAAAGGACGCGTATTCCTCAATGCCAACGACATTGTTTACCTCGTAAGCGCAGGAAGCAGCGGGCCCCGCCTGCAACTCAGCGCCGATCAGAACAAAAATGGCATGTGGGTGGATGGCGCCGACTGGAACCTCTTCCGGTTCTCCGGGAAGTACAAAGACAATACAATGGATGGTGTCGTGAAGAGCGACCCGGATATGGACTTTGTGGTACATGGAGAAATCAAAGCCTCTTCCAATGCCGTCAGCATGAACCAGATCAGCACGCCGTTCGGCGAACTGGAGATGACCTACGATTTTGGAGCCAAGCGCCTTCACGGCTTGCTTGTGATTCCCGAAGGAACGCAAATAGGATCCTGGGAGGTTGACGGGCAGGTGGAAACGATCATCGATCCGGGCGGGTTTGTGGTCGTCGGGCTTGGGCGCGTAAACACCGGAACCATTTTCGTGGAAGGCTACGGCATGTTCAAGATTGGTTTTGTGCTCGGCGGCTACAACCTCACCGATGCGCTGATCAAGAAAGCCACTACGTACACCGTGAATCCAAATGCCCAGTGCTGGTTGCAGGCTAACAAGAGCACTTTCAAGGGCTTCTGGTTCTGCGGTGCCAACCAGTTCATCAACGAGCATTACGATTTCTACGCCGTGATTGCCAATGCCTATATTCATGCCGATGCCACACTTGAAGCCTCGCTGGGCGTGAATTTCAACGCATCCACCTTCAACCTCGGGCTGGGCGCTTATGTGGATGTGCGCGCGGGTATGAGCGCCATCACTGGAACTTCCATTTCCGGCCATGTGAACGCAAGCGCGCAGGCTACCATCAACTACAACAAAGGCCTCACCTTCGATGCCCTAGGCGACTTCAGTTGCGGGTACAAGATTTGTCAATCCTTGGTGGTGGATGAGGTTTGCTACGACAATACCATTGGCGCCGGCCTGAACTTCGGATACAACGGATCCAGTACCTATTTCAACTTCAGCCTCGGCAATCCGGGCAATTTCAAGGGATGCAAAGCCGCCAACTGATATGCGCATGAAAACCATCTTCTCTTTTATTCTCCTTACTTCGCTCGCCTGCACAGGCCTACAGGCGCAGCAGGCACAAGCCCTGGCCGGACCGGCGGGCATCTGGGTATTGGCCGGAACCGATTTGCCGGAGGGAAACCACTTCACCATCGAGCGGCGGCAGGAAGGCGGCAACTGGACGGAAGCAGGAAAGCTGCTGCGTCCGGGTTCGGCAGACGAAATGCGCGCGCGCATCCTCGATATCAACGGGCTGGACATTGGCTTCGACCGCTTGCCCGGTGCCAGAGAAATAGCTTTTCTGTGGAAGGAATTCTCAGCCGGACGACGCGATTCCCTGCAAGGCTGGGCGGCCGATCTTCCCGTTCTGTATGCTCTGGGTCGTGCGTGGTATGACGCGAACGCCGAAAAAGGCAAGCGCTATGCCTACCGCATTCAGCAGACCCGCGGACGGGAAACCCTGGCCGGCAGCAGCGCTGAAACGCGCGCAACCGCATGGCCCGGCAATCCGGCCAATACGCTCTTCCGGCCCGTCAGCGCGAAACCGGGTATCGGCGGCATGTCGGTTACCTATCGAATTCCCGTGCGCGGCAACCTCGCCCGCGTGAAGGTTTTCCGCGCCTATTACCAGCGCACCGGCTTCCAGCGCATTGAGCCGCAGCTGATTTTCTATACCGAGAACGATACCCTGATGCTGCGCTTCCTCGACCAGACTGCGGTAGAAAAGGTGCCTTATGCCTACACCGTGCAGGCGGTTGACATGGCGGGCAATGCCGGCAGCCTCGCTCCCGTGGTTTCGGCCTATCAAATGCCGGCAGGTTCCATACAACCCTCTGTCGACCGCATCAAGACGCGCTCGCTGACCGAACAAAACGCCATCCGCGTTTCCTGGAAACTCAAAAACGCCGATGGCATTGTTTCCATCGACCTGTACAAAAGCCTGATCCATGATGGGCGCTTTTTCCGCATCGCCTCCCTGGCGCCCGACGATACCGCTTACACCGACAACGACGTAACGCCGGTGCGCACGTATTACTATACCATCGTGCTCAACGGCGCCTATGAAAGTTCACCGCCGTCGCCCCGTGTTTCCGGCATGCTCGAAGCGGGCAGTGGTAACAACAACCTGTTACCGGTTCAGAATCTGGAAGCAGCGCAACAACACCGTGTTGTGCGGCTCATCTGGCAGCGTACAGAACCCGATACCCGCGGTTATTACGTTTACCGGGCAGCGGGCAGAGACGGCGCATTCCAGCAACGCGGGGATATCCTGCTCTCCGATACCACGCAGCTGGTTTTCATCGACACCTTGCCGGAGACCGAAGGTGCGGTTTTGTACCGCTACCAGGTGCGCGATGTCAATACCGCATACCATATCGGGCCGCCCAGCGAAACAATCTCCCTGCTTGTTGCCGGTCGCACGGCTTTTCCGGCCATTACTCAGCCTTGGTTTGATGTGATAAGCGCCGGTAAAATCCGTTTGTTCTGGCCGGATATGACAGAAACTTCAGCCTGGGTTTCGCGCTATATCGTGATGCGCCGCAGCGATTGCGAGGGTGGTTCGCGGAAGGTACTGGCGCTTCTCGATGCATCACGGACCGTTTTCACCGACAGCAGCCTGAAGGAAGGCTGTACTTATTATTACGCTGTTTACAGCACCGGCAACGACACCGCTGTGCGCAGCACTTCTGCCGGTGAGGCGGCATACAGTTTCATAGAAGAACGCCTGTCCGAACTAAGCGATATCCGGATTTTTGCCGGCGACGACGGTGTTCGGATTTCCTGGGTTACGCCCTTCGATTCAAGATTGGCGGCCATCCGCATCCTGCGTGCCTCCGGCGGGGCGGAAGCCATACAGATCGGCCAGGTTTCACCCGCCACGGAAAGCTTCCACGACAAGACAGCCGGCGCGGCGCTCACCCATTTTTACTATTTCAGAACCATCGATAGGCAAGGCCGCGAAGGCGCTTTGCAAGGCCCGATAGGTGTTTACAGGGAATAAGACTTTGCGGCGTTGCACATAAAAAAAGGCCGGACTGATGATCCGGCCTTTTTGTTATGTCCTGAATTGACTCAGGCTTCGGTTTTGGGCTCTTCGGTTTCGCTTACCTCAGGTGCCTGTGTGGTTTCAGGTGTTTCCTTTTCGCGGTCAGCGTTTACAAACTCGTCGTAGGTGGTTTTGGTGTTGAAAGGTCGCTTGCCGATCAAGCGCTCAAGGTCTGCCTGGAAGAGTACTTCCTTCTTCAGCAGTTCCTGCGCAAGTGCTTCGGCGTGCTGACGGTGTTCGATCAGCATATCCTTGGTGCGGCGATAGGCTTTGTCTACCAGCTCGCGCACTTCGCCATCAATCAGTTCAGCCGTCTTTTCGCTGTAGGGTTTCTGGTAGCCGTATTCTCCCTGAGCATCGTAGAAACTCAGGTTTCCTACTTTTTCGCTCATACCATAGATGGTCACCATGGAATAGGCCAACTTCGTTACGCGCTCCAGATCGTTCTGTGCGCCGGTGCTCACTTTGCCGAAGAAGACATCTTCTGCTGCGCGGCCTCCGAGTGTCATGCACATGGTATCGAGCAGTTGTTCGGTGCGGTAAAGGAATTGTTCCTTGGGCAGGTATTGGGCATAACCCAGCGCAGCCACGCCGCGCGGCACGATGGATACTTTCACCAGCGGATCTGCATGTTCGAGGAACCAACCGGCTACTGCGTGACCTGCTTCGTGATAGGCAACAATCTCTTTTTCTTCGGGAGAGATAAGCTTGTTTTTCTTTTCCAGGCCGCCGATAACGCGGTCGATGGCATCCTGGAAATCCTGCATATCCACCTGGTCTTTGCCTTTGCGGGCTGCGATCAAGGCTGCTTCGTTGCAAACGTTGGCGATTTCGGCTCCGGCAAAACCGGGGGTTTGTGCCGCCAGTTTGCGGGCGTCTACGTCGGCGTCCAGTTTGGTAAGTGGTTTCAGGTGAACCTTGAAGATTTGCTCACGGCCGTTGAGGTCGGGTTTGTCTACCGAAATCTGGCGGTCGAAGCGACCCGGGCGCAACAAGGCTGAGTCGAGGATATCGGGACGGTTGGTCGCCGCCATCAGGATTACGCCGCTGTCGGTACCAAAACCATCCATCTCTGCCAGCAATTGGTTGAGTGTGCTCTCGCGTTCGTCATTGCTGCTTTGTACCAGGTTCTTGCCACGGGCGCGGCCGATGGCGTCGATTTCATCGATAAAAATGATACAGGGCGCTTTTTCCTTCGCCTGCTTGAACAGATCGCGTACACGGCTGGCACCAACTCCGACGAACATTTCAACGAAGTCTGAACCGGAAAGCGAGAAGAAAGGCACGCCTGCCTCTCCGGCTACTGCTTTGGCGAGCAGGGTTTTACCTGTTCCGGGAGGGCCTACAAGCAATACGCCTTTTGGAATTTTACCGCCCAGGTTGGTGTATTTTTTGGGATTTTTGAGGAAGTCTACTACTTCCATCACTTCCATTTTTGCCTCTTCCAGACCGGCCACGTCTTTGAAGGTGATATTCACCTTGGTGTCCTTATCGAACAACTGGGCGCGGGCACGGCCGATGTTGAAGATGTTCGGTCCGCCGCCGCCACCGCCGGAACCAACACGGCGCATTACCAGCATCCAGAATCCGACGAAGATCAGGATGAAGAAGAGCCAGTTGAAAATCTGACCGGTGTAGTCAACCCGGCGTTTAAATTCCAGGTTGATGGCTTCAGATGCGATGTTTTTGCCTGCCAGTTCTTTTTGCAGTGCTTCCCATTGGCGGTTGAAGTAATCGATTTCGATTTCGAAGTAGTACTGCGGAACATCGCCACCGAACATATCGTTGGTGTTTTTCAGCTTCTTGTGTTGTTCCTTATCGAGTGCTTCTTTGGTCAGAAACACTTCCACTTCGCTCTCGTTCCATACAATCATCCTGCTTACTTCTTCCTGCAGGACCATTTTCTTCACTTCATTCCAATTGGTTGGTTTTCCCTGTTCACGCGGAATCAGGTTGATGATGATGAAAGCCAGAACGATTAACCCATAGATCCAATATGGGTTAAACCTGGGCTTCTTCTCTTGTGCCTTGTCGTTTTGCTGATCGTTCATTCCTCTAGATAAATCGCCTTGGGCGCCGTTTGGATTTCTCAAGAAACGCGCCGCTTTGTTGATAAACGACAAAAGTAAGGCTTAATCGGACGGAAAACAGGTGCACTTGTATGGGCTTGCATTTGTCTGACAAAATGGCCGCTCCCGCCTGACACCTTTACTTCAGGCTGCTTTAGCTTGATTGAACTGCAGAAAAAATGACCTCCGTCATGGAAAATGCTGATTATTTGACCCTTCGCCCAACCTTTTCCCACAAAGGATGTTAATTTTGCACTTTAGAATCAGTCTAAACCATGGTGAAACTTCCCATTTATCTCGACAATAATGCCACTACACCGGTAGACCCCCGCGTGCTGGAGGCCATGATTCCCTATTTTACCCAGCATTTCGGAAACGCAGCCAGCCGCAACCACCCATTTGGTTGGCAGGCCGAAGACGCCGTCGATACTGCCCGTGAACAAATCGCCGCCCTGATTGGTGCCAGCGAGAAAGAAATCATTTTTACCAGCGGCGCCACCGAGAGCAATAACCTCGCTATCAAAGGGGTATTCGAAATGTACCGCGACAAGGGCAACCACATCATTACCGTCAACACCGAGCACAAAGCCGTGCTCGATACCTGCAAGCACCTGGAGAAACTCGGCGCGGAAATAACCTATCTCGAAACAGCAGAAGACGGCCTGGTTTCCGTCGAGCAGGTAGAGGCGGCCATGAAGCCCAACACCATTCTTGTGACCATCATGTACGCCAACAATGAAATCGGCGTAATTCAACCCATCCGCGAAATCGGTGCCCTTTGCGAAAAGAAGGGCGTGCTCTTCCACACCGACGCGACGCAGGCGGTTGGAAAAGTGCCGGTAGACGTAATGGCTGACCATATTCACCTGCTGAGTATGACCGCACACAAGATGTACGGACCGAAAGGTATCGGTGCGTTGTATGTGCGCCGTAAAAATCCTCGGGTAAAAGTAACTGCGCAGATGGACGGTGGTGGCCACGAGCGCGGCATGCGCAGCGGTACCCTCAACGTGCCCGGCATCGTTGGTTTCGGAAAAGCCTGTGAATTGGCCCGTCTGGAAATGGCACAAGATGCCGAACGCCTTTCCAAGATGCGCGAGCGCCTTGAAACAGCTCTTCTCGAGCTGGAAGAAGCCTATGTGAACGGCAGTCGCGAACACCGCCTGCCGCATACCACCAACATGAGCTTCAAATACGTGGAAGGTGAAGGACTGATTATGGGCGTAAAAGACATCGCGGTAAGTTCAGGCAGCGCCTGCACCAGCGCCAGCCTGGAGCCCAGCTATGTGCTCAAGAACCTCGGCCTCGACGACGAGCTTGCGCACAGCAGCCTCCGCTTCGGTCTCAGCCGCTTCACGACAGACGAAGAAATCGACTTCACCATCAACTGCGTGAAAACGGCCGTTACCCGCCTTCGCGACATGAGTCCCCTCTGGGAAATGTTCAAGGAAGGCATCGACCTCAAATCGGTCCAGTGGCAGGAGCATTGATCCCAAACCAAACCGTGTATACATTGTTTAGAACTTGTCTAAACTGTAACTTTGTAATTCAATAAAATCAATCCATAACAACCCATGGCATATTCAGAAAAAGTAATCGACCACTACAGCAATCCGAGGAATATCGGTACCCTTGACAAGAACAGCAAGAACGTAGGTACCGGACTCGTTGGCGCACCTGAGTGTGGCGACGTGATGCGCCTGCAGATTCAGGTGAACGAAGAAACCGGCGTGATTGAAGAAGCCAAATTCAAAACCTTTGGCTGCGGTTCTGCGATCGCCTCTTCTTCGTTGGCCACCGAATGGCTGAAAGGCAAGCGCATCGACGAAGCCCTGACCATCGACAACATGGACATCGTGGAAGAGCTGGCTCTGCCTCCGGTGAAAATTCACTGCAGTGTACTGGCAGAAGACGCTATCCGCGCTGCCATCAACGATTACCGCGTTAAACAGGGACTCGAACCCATTCCGCAGGAAAAATCCATCCACTGATGATTGGCACCGACGCAGATATCCGGATCAGCGAAAAAGCCCTGGTGAAGGTGCATGACCTCATGCGCGACGCCGGGATCAGCGCTTCCGATTATTTCCTCCGCGTCAGTGTGAAAGGTGGAGGATGTTCAGGTTTGACCTATAACCTCGATTTCGACAACGAAGCCAAAACGGGCGATATGGAATTTCAGGCCAGCGATGTGAAGATTGTCTGCGATATGAAAAGCTTCTTGTACCTCTGTGGTACAGAGCTAGATTTCAGCGACGGTTTGAACGGAAAAGGCTTTAGTTTCATCAATCCGAATGCAGCCCGCACTTGCGGCTGCGGAGAAAGCTTTGCAGTGTAATACTGCAGATTTGCGGTGCCTGTAAGGGGGATTCAGGCCCGTATGGAACGGTGATGCCACAAGCGTCGCCGTTTCTTTTTTGGTACCTGTTCCCTCGCCCGTACCGCTTGGGTTCTGCGGTGTAAATTTGCGCCCGATTAGATTATGTCTTACCCCTTTCAGGAGATAGAAAGCCGCTGGCAGGAAAATTGGCGTTCCCAAGGATTGTACAAGGTAGCGCGCGATGAAAACCGGCCCAAGTATTATGTGCTCGATATGTTTCCCTACCCCTCCGGCGCCGGTTTGCACGTGGGCCATCCTTTGGGTTATATCGCCAGCGACATTGTGTCGCGTTACAAGCGCCTTTGCGGTTACAACGTGCTGCATCCGATGGGATACGACGCTTTCGGCCTGCCGGCAGAACAGTACGCCATTCAAACCGGTCAGCACCCCGCTGTAACAACGGCGGCCAATATCAAGCGCTTCCGCGAGCAGCTCGATCGCATGGGCTTCTGCTACGACTGGAGCCGGGAAGTGCGCACCTGCGACCCGGATTACTATCGTTGGACGCAGTGGATTTTTTCGCTCTTCTTCACGCACTGGTACGACAAATCGAGCCGCAAAGCGCAGCCCGTGGAAACCCTGCTGGCCCATTTTGAGAAAACCGGTAGCAGCGGTCTGGATGCACATTGCGCTCCACACTCCGCGTTTACCGCCAGCGAATGGACCGCTTTCAGCCCTCTTGAAAAGGAAAAAATCCTGAACCATTACCGCCTGGCTTTCATCGACGAAACCACCGTAAACTGGTGCGCCGAGCTGGGAACCGTATTGGCCAACGAAGAAGTAATCAACGGCAAGAGCGAACGCGGAGGGTTTCCCGTGGAACGCAAGAAAATGAAACAGTGGTCGCTTCGTATCACCGCGTACGCAGACCGTTTGCTGGAAGGGCTCGACCGCATAGACTGGGCCGATTCCATCAAGGAAATCCAGCGCAACTGGATTGGCCGCAGCGAAGGCGCAGAGGTCGACTTTGTGAGCGATCCCAACGGCGAACAGCGAACCCTGCGGGTTTTCACCACACGTCCGGATACGCTCTTTGGTGCTACTTTCATGGTGCTCGCTCCGGAATACGAAGGCCTCGCCGGCTTCTGTACCGAAACACAGCGCAGCGCCGTTGTGGAATACGCCGAACAAGCCCGCAACCGCAGCGAAATCGACCGCATGGCCGATACCCGCAAAACGGGCGTGTTTACAGGCCGCTACGCCCGCAATCCATTCACCGGAAATGACATTCCCATCTGGGTAAGCGATTATGTGCTGGCTGGTTACGGCACCGGAGCCATCATGGCCGTTCCGGCACACGACGAACGCGATTATGCCTTTGCACGTGCTTTTTCTCTTGATATCGTTCCGGTTATCCGGGCTGACAAAGACACGGTTCCTGACTTATCTGAAGAGGCGTACAGCGCCAAAGAAGGTTACTGCTTCAACAGCGGATTCCTCGACGGCCTGGAAGTAAAGGCCGCTATCGCCCGCGCCATCGACGAAGTGGAAAGCCTCGGCCTGGGCAAGCGCAAGGTGAACTACAAGCTGCGCGAAGCCGGTTTTGCCCGTCAGCGCTATTGGGGCGAACCCTTCCCAATTGTGTTTGATGCAGCAGGTATTCCCCAGTTGGTATCAACGCTTCCCGTCGTATTGCCCGAGGTGGAAAGCTACAAGCCCACCGGGACCGGTGAAAGCCCGCTGGCGGCAGTGACAGAATGGGTGACAACGCCATCGGGAACCCGCGAAACGGATACCATGCCCGGCTGGGCCGGCAGCAGCTGGTATTTCCTGCGCTATACCGATCCGCACAACAGCGATGCGTTTGCAGGAAAAAACCCGCTTGATTACTGGAACCAGGTGGATTTGTATGTCGGCGGCAGCGAACATGCCACCGGGCATTTGTTGTACAGCCGATTCTGGACGAAGTTCCTCTTCGATCTCGGTTGCATTTCATGGGATGAACCTTTCCGCCGCCTGGTAAACCAGGGCATGATCATGGGCGAAGACGGCCAGAAAATGAGCAAGCGCTGGGGGAATGTCGTAAACCCTGACGACGTATGTGCGCGCTACGGTGCCGACACCCTGCGTCTGTACGAAATGTTCCTCGGTCCGCTTACCGACAGCAAACCCTGGAACACACATGGCATTGAAGGGGTAAGCCGCTTCCTCAATAAATTCTGGCGCCTCTTCACGGACGGCGAGAACTGGGCGGTGGATGAGGCAGAAGCCACGCCGGAAGAATTGAAAATCCTGCACAAGACCATACGCAAAGTGCAGAGCGATATCGAGCAGATGAGTTTCAACACCTCGGTTTCTGCTTTCATGGTAGCTGTGAACGAACTCACGGCGCTGGGCTGCCGGAAACGCGCTGTACTCGAGCCGATGTTGATCATCCTGGCGCCTTTTGCACCGCATATCAGCGAGGAATTGTATGCCCGGCTTGGCCATACCGAAAGCATCCACCGCGCCCATTGGCCGGCTTACGACGAGGCGTTGCTGGTAGAAAACGAAGTGGTTTATCCCGTGAGCGTGAACGGAAAAACACGCACCCAACTGCGTTTTGCTGCCGATACTCCGGCTTCAGAAATTGAAAAAGCGGTGTTGCAAGACGAGGTCGTTCAGCGCTGGTTGGAAGGCAAGGCGCCGCGGAAAATTATCGTGGTGCCCGGACGAATCGTGAACGTGGTTGTCTGATTCAAGGCCTGCGGTTGATCAGCCATTGCAAGGCCAGGCTATAACCCTGGATACCAAGGCCATAGATGCCGCCGGCTGCGTATTTGGCAATCAGTTCCTTGTGGCGTTCCGGTTCGCGGGCGTATATGTTGGAAATATGGACCGTTACTACGGGAACCTGAATAGCGGCCACTGCATCTGCTATGGCGACGGAAGTGTGTGAGTATCCTCCGGCATTCAACACGATACCCTGCACCTGGTTTTCTCCGGGCATGCCCAATTGTTGGAGAAATTCGACCAATTCACCTTCCAGATTGCTTTGTTTGAAAATAAGCTGATGCTCCTTAACTTCGTTTTTCAACTGTGACTCAAGTGCGTCGAGACTGCTCACACCGTAGATTTCCGGCTGTCTGCTACCCAGCAGATTCAGGTTCGGTCCGTTGATCACTGCAAAAAGCATGTACAAATAACCCCCCAATTTTTAATAATATCGCACAATGGCTGATCTCAAACGAGCCAAGCATTTTATCCTGAGCGAGCTCGAGGAGCGCCTTCCGGATTATCTGTCGTACCACGACCTGGGTCACACGCTCTACGTGCACAAGATTGCGTGCATGTTGGCGGAGGAATTCGGTATCGATGAAGAAGACAGGGTTTTATTGGAAACAGCAGCACTCTACCACGATTGCGGCTTTTTGAACACTTACCGCGACCACGAGGAAGCCGGCTGTCTGACTGCACGGGACGTGCTGCCGGGTTTTGGTTACAGCGAAGAACAGATCGGGCGGATTTGCGAAATCATCCTTGCCACCAAGGTGCCGCAAAACCCGCAAAACTTCCTCTCCGAACTGCTCTGCGATGCTGACTTGCATTACCTCGGCGGAACGGAATACGACTTCATTGCCGGCAACCTCTACAAAGAGTTTCAGGAGCAGAAGATTGTGCAGAGCGAAGACAGCTGGTACAAGATGCAAATCGGTTTTCTCGAAAACCACCGCTTTTTCAATCCCTATTCAAAAGCGCATTGCGAGCCGGGTAAGCAGCGCAACCTGGAGCGTATCAAAGCTGATTATGCCCGCTTTTTAAGTGCCTGAACCCCTAGCGATCTTATGGAAATCAAGAAAATACTCGTTTGCCACGACTTTACGCAGGAGGCAGACTGCGCAGTAAACCATGCCGTTGGTGTGGCCAAGGCGCCCAATGCAGAGATCGTGCTGCTGCACATACTCGACAAAAAATCTCTCGATCAGCTCCGCAAGGAAAAGAAAGATGTTTCGGAAATCGAAGCCAGGCTGCAACAGATATGCGATGGCATCTCAGCGGCTGGTTTGCGCTCTTCGTTTATTGCACGTGAAGGAGATATTTTCAGTACCATCGCAGAAATTGGAGAAGAGATTGAAGCTTCTCTCATCATCTTCGGTACCCATGGCGTGAAAGGCATGCAGCACATCCTGGGTGCCTTTGCGCTCAAGCTGGTGGTAAGCGCCAAATCGCCCGTAGTAATCGTACAGCGGCGTAACATCCGCGCGCATGGTTACAAGAAAATCGTACTGCCGGTAGACGAAGGAGATTATTGCAAGCAGATGGCGCGCCCTGTTGCCCAGATTGCCAACATGTTTGGCGCAGAAGTACTGGTGCTCCCCAAACACGTATCTGACGACCATTTCCGTACCTATGTGCGGAACAGCACCAATTACGTGCGCAAGGTGTTGGAGGAGGAAAACGCCGCCTTCAGCATCGCTGAGCCGATGAACAACGGAAGCTTCCACAAACAGGTTTTGGAATACGCCTCTGCCCAGGATGCAGACCTCATCAGCATCATCACCCAGGAAAAGATGGACCGCGATGTGAAGGAACTTTTCGTTGGAAGCGAAGACGTGCGCATCATCAACAACGCCGCTGAAATTCCTACCCTTTGCATCAATGCCTTCAATGCTTTGCTGGCGGGCGGTGTGATGGGCGTGAGCAGCAGTTAAGAAGTGAACGACCCTGTTCTTGTTACCGGTGCAACCGGTTTGCTCGGTGCCCATTTGGTGCATGATTTGCTGCAAAGCGGAAGGCCTGTGCTCGCCCTGCGCCGTGCATCCTCGTCAACCGCGCTGTTCAATCGCATTGGCAAGCTCTATAACAACACAACGGAGCCGGTTTGGGTAAACGGGTCGTTAGACGACGATGAGTCGCTCCTGGAGGCCGCAAAACAGGTAAAAACCGTATTCCATTGTGCCGGGCTCATATCTTTTTTCCGGGAAGACCGCGAGGCCTTGTACGAAACCAATGTGCTGGGCACGGCACGCCTGGTAAATGTGCTGTTGTCGTTGCCGGAACCACCAGCCCTCTTCCACGTCAGCTCGATTGCCTCGCTGGGCAGGAACAGCGACAGCGAATGGATCAGCGAGAAAAGCGAATGGACAGACTCTCCGCTGAATACCCGTTATGCCATCACCAAGCACCTGGGTGAAATGGAAGTATGGCGGGGTTTTGAGGAAGGATTGCGCGGCGCTATCCTGAATCCTGGAATCATATTGGGCGCCGGAGACGGATACAGCGGTTCGAATGTTTTCTTCCGCGAGATACAACGGGGACTGAAGTTTCATCCACAAGGCGGGAACGGCTTTGTTTCAGTGGAAGATTGTGTGCGTTTGTTGTTGCTGCTGGAAAGCAGCAGTGTGCAACACAGCCGCTTCATAGCGGTTTCCGAGAACCTCAGTTACAAGGAATTGCTGACGCTGATTGCCACCGCCATGGATAAAAAACCTCCTTCACGCGCGCTCACGGGCTTGTCTTACCGCAGTATCCGGTTCCTTACGCGCCTGTTAGAACCTTTTCTAGGCAAGAAGTTGCCGTTGAGTTATGAAAACCTCCGGGTAAGCAGTCATACTTCCTTCTATGATAACAGCGCCGCCCGGAGTCTCGGTTTTGATTTCGAACCCATCCGTGTTTCGGTGGAAAGAACAGCTGCCCAATTGGCTGCCCTCTCCCATTAATCTGATCTTACCTACCTTTGCGCCGTGCGTATCGGCGTTGTAGTATTTCCTGGCTCAAACTGCGACCGCGACCTGATGGAAGCGGTTGAACTTCATACCGGTTCCAAGGTTGAAACCCTTTGGCACAAGGATAAAGACCTGAAAGGCTGCGATATGGTCTTTCTGCCTGGCGGTTTTTCCTATGGTGACTACCTGCGGAGCGGGGCCATCGCGGCCCAGGCTGCAGTTATGGACGCAGTGCGCAGCCATGCAGCCTCCGGCGGGCTGGTGATGGGCATTTGCAATGGTTTCCAGATTCTTTGCGAATCGGGTTTGCTGCCCGGTGCACTCCTGCGCAACACAAGCATGCAGTTTGTCTGCAGCAACGTGCTGTTGAAGCCTGAAAACACCGACCTGGCCGTTACCCGCGCCTACAGCCGCGATGAGACCTATACCATCCCGATTGCACACGGAGAAGGACGCTTTTACGCCGACGCCAACACGCTGCGCCAGATTGAGGAAAACGGACAGGTAATGTTCCGCTATTGCGATGCTGCCGGTGAATCAACAGAGGCTTCCAACCCGAACGGTTCACTCAACAATATCGCAGGCATTTGCAACGCAGGCCGAAATGTGTTTGGCATGATGCCGCACCCGGAGCGCGCAGCGTTCCTCCACTCCGGAAACATGGACGGCGCGCCGCTCTTCAAAAGCCTGATCGGCGAAATGGCCGTTTGATTCTCCGCTCTGCGGCAGCACAATCCGTTCATTCCCCGATTCTTCGCTTTCGTCAATTCAGGACTGTTTTGGCCGACTTTTTCACAAGTTTTTTCGTTTACCATACAACCAGGCACGGGTATTGATTGTCTAAAGAGTAAGGCAAAACGGAAAGTGTTCATAACCCATACCGTTCGAACCTTGTAAACAACTTAATTAGCAACGCTATGAAATCGGCAGCCAAAAACATCCAGGGAAGGGGCACTCAGGTGCAAAAACCCCGTCACCAAAGCGACTCCGGCAGTGACCAACGCGCTGCCGGCGTGTAAAAAACCGCATTCAGGAACCTGCCCTGAGTCTTTCCGCATTTTCTGCCACCTGCAGGGCATTGATAAACGGATCCAATTTTCCATTCAACACTTCCGAGAGATTGTGCGTAGTTAATCCTATGCGGTGATCGGTTACGCGGCTTTGCGGAAAGTTATAGGTTCTGATTTTGGCACTGCGGTCGCCAGTTGAAACCAAGGTTTTGCGCCGCGCTGCTATGGCCTCCTCTTGTTCGCGCACTGTTTGCTCGTAGAGGCGTGTGCGCAGCATTTGCATGGCCTTTTCACGGTTTCCCAACTGCGTGCGCTCAGTTTGGCATATCACCACGATTCCGCTGGGTACGTGTGTGAGCTGAACCTTGGTTTCCACCTTGTTCACGTTCTGTCCGCCGGCTCCGCCACTTCTCGAGGTGTGCAGCAATACGTCGCTGTCGCGTATTTGTATTTCCACTTCATCGGCTTCCGGAAGCACGGCCACAGTTACGGCTGAAGTATGGATGCGGCCTTGGGTTTCGGTCTGTGGAATGCGCTGCACGCGGTGCACGCCGCTTTCATACTTCAACGTACCATACACCTGTTCACCCCGGATCATGAGAACGGATTTTGAATAGCCTCCGGCTGCCCCTTCTGTCGTTTCCACCAATTCAACCGTCCAACCCCGGGTTTCGCAGTAGCGCGTGTACATCCGCATCAGGTCGCCGGCGAAAAGGCATGCTTCATCACCGCCTGTTCCGGCGCGTATTTCAAGCACGGCGTCTTTGTCATCCTGCGGATCTTTAGGAATCAAGGCGACATGGATCCTCGCTTCCAATTCCTCGCGCAGGTCTTCACAGGCATTGATCTCAGCTACAGCGAGATCGCGCAGTTCCCTGTCTTTTTCCGTTTGGAGCAGCAAACGTGCCTGAGCCTCGTCGTGGTTCAGTTTGCGGTAGCGATGGTACAGGTCGTTCAATTCGCGGAGGCCGGTGTACTCCCTGTTGAGTTGGGTAAATCGCCTGCGATCTGATACAATCTCCTGACTGCTCAGGAGTAATTCCAGCTCCGTAAAGCGCGCATGCAATGCTTCGAGTTTTTCTTCCAACGCCATCAGTGGTACAAATGTAGTCCGCGGTCGGAGCGGTTCGCGAGAAGCGAAGCCGACAGACGAAAACGCTGCAATTGGGTTCCGTTGGTTTGAATGGTATCGCGGCGGCTACCGATGGCTATTCCTTCCCGGATCAGTCGATTTGAGTCGATGGCATAGAACAAAGTACCGTCACGGGCGTCCCAGTATCCAGCCGGTTTTTGCAAGATGCGCAGGCGGTTCAGTGTTGCATTGAGTACCCGTATGCTCAGATCCTTTTCCGCGCCCAGAAACAAGTATTGACCGTCGTCATAGATACGTGTTTTTCCTGCAGGTAGCCAAGATTCGGCAAGCATGGTGGAAGCCAGTGTCCGGCCGTCGTAATCCAGTTTTTTGAGGAAACCGTCGCGGCCGTCTAATATCCAGTAATTACCGTCTGCAGCCAGGCCAAAACCCTTGATCTGATAGTTTTCCTGGGTGTTGAAATCGACCAGACGGCGTTGATTCAATTGATTGTCGAGCATCAGCAAATGGCGGGTCGACGGAAAATACACCAAGACCTGCAAACCGTTGCTGGCATCAATTTGCGGATTGCCACCGTGGTTGCTGTAAGCCTGGGTGGCCAGCGTGCGACCGGCGGGATCTTTTTTGGAAATGATTCCTTCCGCATCCGCCATGATGATGTTACCCTGTTGGTCCAAGGCGAAATCGCTGTATTTCCCGGGAATCAGCGCATACTCAGCCATTGTTCCGGGAAGACCGAGCAATGCGATGGCCAACAGGCAGAATAGCGGATTGCTCATGGGTTTTCGAAGCGCTTAATAGTGGTTGTTTTACCGTCAAAAACGGCGTACGCACTGTCGTTGAACCAGGTTCCGGCATTCAGGTAACGTGATTGCTCTCCGACAGGCATATCGATCACCAGGTGGCGATGTCCGAAGACGAAGTAGTCTATATGGCTTTTATTCCTTAAAAAATCCTTACAAAACCCCAGCAGCCATTCCTTGTCCTCACCCAGGAACTGTTCGTATTTGTTGCCCTGTCCGAGCCGGCTTTTTCGGCTCCATGCGCGGGCTATGGCAAAACCGAGATTGGGGTGCAGCCGCGCAAAGAGCCACGAACTCCAGGGTGCGCGGAATATCCTGCGCAGCAATTTGTAGCTCTTTTCACCGTTTCCGAGGCCATCGCCATGGTGCAGGTAAAACTGCTTACCGGCAGATTGAAAGCGCAGTTCATCCGAAATAACCTCAACGCCAAGTTCTTTTTCCCAGTAACCGCTGGTCCACATATCGTGGTTGCCGCGGAACATAAAAACCGGAATACCGCGATCTGTAAGCGCGGCTATTTTCCCAAGAAAGCGCACAAACCCGGCTGGTACCGTGTAGCGATGTTCAAACCAGAAATCGAACGTATCACCCATGAGGAAAATGGCTGCTGCGTCATATGAAACTTCTTCCAACCAGGCCACTGCTTTCCTTTCCCTTTCAAGGCTGCGTTCATGATCGGGCATTCCAAAGTGGAAATCACCGGCGAAATACAATTTGCCGGAGGGCGGTAGCGGTATTTCCCTGTTGCTGATCAATAAGCGGCGAATTGCTGGAGGAAGCGAATATCGTTATGGAAAAAATCGCGGATGTCTTTCACGCCATA
>Ga0315901_10003491_pt1 | contig 20376 bp, 21 predicted proteins | sample LakEriMetagenome_10_FD_203761 | JGI IMG/M metagenome (GOLD analysis project Ga0315901, IMG submission 203761) | Freshwater fungal communities from buoy surface, Lake Erie, Ohio, United States - Buoy 2 MA116 | ecosystem: Environmental > Aquatic > Freshwater > Lake | place: USA: Lake Erie, Ohio... | reverse complement strand
AGCCGGTCACGTTTGACTCGGCCCCGCGCATCACCCAGCAGCAGCGCGTCGATGTCTACGAGGGCGACACGCTGGTTCGCGCCTTCATCCACAACGCATGGCATGACTGCAATGGTCGGCTGGTGCGGTACACCACGGACGAGGTGGCGGCGTAAGCCGCCCCTCCCTAGGAGACGAACATGGCATACGGCATAGCATCACGCGCAGAAGTGCAACTCGACCGGAATCGCATCAGCGCCGCTCGTCAGGCCGCAGAGCGCCTCCAGTCGCTTAAAGACTGGGCCGCTGCTCGGGCCGAGGCTCACGCCTGCGGATACCAGTTCATGTCATTCAGCGAATGGCTTGGCGAGTCCAGCCCCAAGGATGCCGCGGTCGATCGCTACATGAATGAATTCGGAGATTACTACTTTGTTGATTGACAGGCTTGACTTCCCCTTAACCGACGTTACGATACGCATATAACAACACGGAGATACGAGATGAACAACGCATGGTGCTTTCAATGCCAAGTCGCCGAAGCCATCTGCGACGATTACTGCGTCGCCTGCGAGATCGCCTTCTTCCGCGCCAACCTCGACGAGCAGCCGGATCTGTTCGAGCAAGTCGAGCGTGCCCCGGTTCGCTTCGCCGCTTGGATTCCCGTAGTCAAGGCTTTGCAGGAGGCCGCATGAACGACATCGCCTATCGCGCCGAACTCGAGCGCGTCATCCGAGATCTGATCAAGTTCGTCGACAACAAGTCGCTCGACCCGATCATCGAGCAGTCGGTCAAGTACGCCTATTCGATGGGCAAGACTGATGGGTACGTCGCTGGCGTACAGGCTGTCGCGGGAGACCAGCGATGAAGTCTCCTTGGCCGCAGTTCATCGGATTGATCGTTCTGTTTTTACTGGCCGCTGCCCTCGACCCCTGTGGTGACGGCGGCTGCACACAACAAGAGGAGATACAAAGCCATGAGTGACCTCGCGCCTTGGGGCAACGACGACCAGAGCTGGTGGCAGCAACAGGATCAGGAGCTCGCCGAGCGTGACGAGCAGGAGCGCATAGCCGCCTGCGATCGAGCGCTGGCCGAACTGAACGCCGTCATCGAAGACGAACTCAACAAGATTTACCGGAGCCTGCCATGAGCGAACTGCTGAAGATTAACGTCAACGACCACATCGAGAAGAAGGGCAATCTGTCCTATCTGTCGTGGGCGTGGGCATGGGCCGAGGTGCTGAAGATCGACCCGGCTGCACGATACACCGTCCACGAATACGACGGCCTGCCGGTGATCTACCTCAAGGATCAGACCGCAATGGTGAAGGTTTCGGTCGAGATCAAGGGCGACATCAAGACCTGCCTGTTGCCGGTGCTCGACCACCGCAACAAGCCTATCCAGAACCCGGACTCGTTTGCCGTCAATACCAGCATCATGCGCTGCCTTGCCAAGTGCATCGCGCTGCACGGCCTCGGCCTTTACATCTACGCTGGCGAGGATCTGCCGGAGGCCGAGGTCGACGAGATCGAGGCCAAACTCAACGCCGAGATCGCCACCTGCAACACGGTCGACGAACTCAACGCCCTGTATCACACGCTGCCGGAAGCGATCCGTTCCCGCGGCGTCAGCAAGTTTACCGCCCGCAAGAAGGAGCTTTCCAAGTGAGCGACACCCAACGTACGCCGGAGTGGTACTCGAGTCGCTGTGGCCGGGTCACCGCATCGGCCATCTCGAATGTGATGATGGAGAAGACGAAGGCCGGTTATCGTAATTACATGGCGCAGCTCGTCTGCGAGCGCCTCACAGGGCAGGCTACGGAGACGTATACGAGCCCGGCGATGCAGCACGGCATCGACACCGAGGCCGAGGCCAGAGCCGCTTATAGCGCCCGTGTGGGGCAGTTGGTCGAGGAGGTCGGGTTCATCAAGCATCCGAAGCTCGAGGCTGGCGCGTCACCGGATGGCCTCGTCGGCACCGATGGATTGGTCGAGATCAAGTGCGTCCAGCCAGCGGCTGCCTTGGACATCATTGAGAGCAAGAAAGTTCCCACCGAACACCGCCTCCAAATGCAATGGCAGATGGCCGTCACCGGACGCGACTGGTGCGATTACGTTGTGTACCAGCCGAAACTGCCCGAGCGCCTGCGACTGCACATCATCCGAGTTCACCGCGACCAGCCGCAGATCCTCGAGATTACGCAGGCCGTGACGAATTTCCTGTTTGAAGTTGACCGCAAAGTAAATCATCTGAAGGAGTTGAGCCTGTGAAGCAATACGACAACACGAACCGCGGCTTGCTAGCCAAGAACGATCGCAAGCAGAGCGAGCAGCACCCGGAGTACACCGGCAGCATCAACATCAATGGCGTCGAGTATTGGCTCTCGGCATGGGTGAAGGTCGGCAAGAGCGGCAGGCTCGAGGGGCAGAAGTATTTCAGCCTGTCGGTCAAGGCAAAGGATGGACTGCCCGAGGCGCGCCCGGTACCCAAGCAACAGCAGCCAGTCACCGAGACGTTCAGCGATGACGACATCGGCGACATCCCGTTTTAAGTAAGGAGGATTCCTTACCATGCGCCGCGTAATAGCCAGAGGCACACCGCCCGATCAGATCGCAAACGCGATCAGCAACATGGTCAGCAGACTTGACCCGGCGCAGAGCTGGCAGATCACCGTCGAGGCATTCAAGCCAAAACGTAGCGACCAACAAAACGCCTTCCTCTGGGGTGTGGTGTACCCATCCGTCCTAGAGGGAGGCGGCGAGGCGCTGCGAGGCTGGACGACAAACGATCTGCACGAATACTTCTTGATCGAGGCATGGGGTTCCGAGGTCATCGAGGGATTCGGCAGGAAACGCCACAAGCCCCTGCGCCGATCCAGCAAGTTGACCAAACAGGAATTCAGCGACTACCTCGCCATCATCGAGGCCAAGTGCGCAGAGCTTGGCATTCACATACCGGAGCCAAACTATGAGTCTTGATATTGCGACAGAGCGAGGGCAGGTCAGCCTCGCAGACGAGCAGCACGTTGCAGATTGGTTCAACGCCAAACCCGGATTCAGATACATACAAACGCCGAAAGACAGGCCAGCCAAAGTCGATGCGATCCTTACCCGCAACGGCGAGGTGATGGGGCTTGCCGAAACCAAGTGCCGATATAACCTGACGCTCGAGCAGTTTCAGCGAATGTTCCAGAACGAATGGCTGATCACCGCCGAGAAGGTTGAGAGCGGGGCCAAACTCGCAAGCGGATTCTGTGTTCCGTTGTACGGATTCTTGTTTCTGGTGGATGCTGACGTCCTGCTGGTGCAGAACCTATCTGCCGCCAAGATGCGCAAGGAAGTCACCGAGACCCAGCGCACCATCAACGGCGGCACGGCAATGCGCGAGAATTACTTCGTCCAGATGGATACCGCAAAGGTTTACCATGGCATCAAAACGGACTGGTGATCTGCGCAAGCAGGCGAGAGGGCGCGGCTGCATGGTGCGGCTCGAGGGCGTCTGCAATCACAACAGCGAGACAGTCGTGCTCGCACATATCCGTATGCCGGGGATCTCTGGCATGGGGCTGAAAGCCGACGATCTGCTCGGCGCGTGGGCCTGCTCGAGTTGCCATGATGCGATTGATCGCCGGTCTCACATGGATCTAGATCGCGACCATGTACGCCTCGCCCACCTTGAGGGTATGGTGCGCACGATCGCCCAGTTACGCAAAGAGGATCTAGTGTGACCTTTCTTGTAGATACACCGTATACACCGGCCTACGTCCGAAATGAATTCCTGCACGACCATAAAGAGGGGCGCGGCGAGTTCACGCAATGCGTCGTGTTTGGATTCAGAGCCGAGCCAGCCCGGGTGCCGATGTTCCAGATCATGCTAGACAACGGCGCGCAATGGGCGCGCATACCGATTCATGCGCTGTGCTCCAAACCTTGCGATCCGATACCGCTTGAGCTGGCTTGCTGGTGGGATTCATTCAGCAGGCATTGCACCGTGCATCAGTTCGACTTCCTGATCGGCCACCGCGTCGAGGGACTCGGGCGCGATAAGGGGATGCGCCCGGGCAAGTATCTATTCACGGTCGATTGGTGCAACGGCGGCTGGTCAGAGATCAGCGACCAGCACAAGAATCACCACATCATTGAACTAGACGCAGGCCCGTGGATCGCGTACCCGAACAACAGGCTTTACTGGCAAGACCCGAGCTGGATCAAGAAGCCAGTCACACCGATGCGATCGCCGTCACAGAGCTATAGCGTCGAGGGGTTACCGTGACTTGCTGGAGCTGTCGCTACTCCAAGCACGACGGCAAACAATTATTCTGCACGGCTAACGATTGGCCTGCGGAATGGCGCTGCAATCACTTCATGTACGAACCCGGCACCGACGAGGTGGAGCATGACGATCGACAACGAAAGCCCAGCGGGAGCATGGGCAAACGAACTCAAGGCCGCGCCGTGGGGCTACGGCCAAGAGCGTGATTGGCGTATTGCTAACGCGCTGGCAAACGTCAGGATGCGTGGCCTCTGGACGGAGGCCAGCACCCTTGCTGCCGAGATCAACAGCCTAAAGGCAGAGATCGCTCGACTTAATTCGGATAGGTCAGCGACAAGCGAATAAAGCTTTTGATTGATGCCGATGTCCAAGTAAACAAGGCTGGGCTGTTATACGTCACAGACCCCGATGTATCACGAAGCAGTTCAATGTAGTCTGCGCCTGCTCCGGGGATCTGCACGAACCCTTCGTAAATCGTGCCACCGATATTCATGTAGACGGTGCCGCCAGCGAACAGAATGTCGTTCTTCATTGCGTGGGGCAGGGAGATGCGAATGCCTCCGGTGCCAAGGTTTGTAAGCTCACCCATATAGAACTCAATCGCAACGGTCGTGGTTGCTCCGCTTCTGGAGTATGTCCCAGAGATAACCCCGGGATTAGCCCCACCACCAAGAATTAGAATCGACTTTGCTGTGCCGGAGCCAGAGCCAACACCTGTCGCAACGAACTGAACGCCTACCGTGTTGGATGCTGCGCCGATTAACGTAAAGTCAGTCGAGCCGACTACAACAATTTCGTAAGTCTTGCCGTTAACAAATGTTCCAGCCGCTTGCGGTGTCGGATCAACAGAGATCACCGGGGTATACGCAAGCCGCCACGAATCCAACAGGTTGCGATTGTTGTTGGCGTTATCAATGATCGGCAGATTGTTGTAGCTATTGCCCTGCAACGCGATGTTGTCAGATGTGGTCTGAATCGTGATCTGCGGGCTGATAGCGCAACTGATAATCGTATGGTTATTGCCTTGAATCAGGAGCGCAGCCTGATTGGCGATACGGCAATTCGTGATCAGCGTAGCGCGTGAGTTAAGACTATAGAACAGATCGGCCAAGAAACTGTTCGACACATAGGTATTGTTGCTCGAGCCAAACGAGAACGAGCAAAAACCGTTGGTTTCAATGTGCGAGAACTTACGCGGGAATGCGCCAGACTCAACGCTGCCGGTGTCTTGAATGACGATGGCGAAGTTATTACTTCCCGTTGTTCCGTTGGTTTGCGATGCGATCAGATCGATGACCGAGCATTGCGTACCACCCTGCGAATAGAAATACAAACAGGCGGCATTGAAGTCGGTGATGCGGCAGCTATAGATATTCTGCCGACCGACGCCGTTGTTGATGACAACGCCTTGCCCGGTGTACGTCGCGCCCTGCCCATCCAGCCACAGACCAGAGATGTTCGAGTAGTTGTTCAGCGTCATCATGTCGCCGTTGAACGAATGCAGCAGCTTTGCCGTGCCTCGGCCAGCGCCGATCAGGCTAGTGTTGCTCGGGACATTCAGCGTCGATGTGATTTTGTAAGTGCCGGGCGGGACATATACCGCCGTCGTCGTGTTGAGCGCTAGCTGGATTGCAGCCGTGTCATCGGTCGTGCCGTCACCAACAGCGCCGAAGTCCTTCACGCTGACATACGGAGTTGTGATGGCATCCGCAATAGGAGAGCCAGTCGTGCTGAATTTGAGGAACTTGCCAGCTCGGTCATTGGAGCTTGGCAGAATTGATGAGATGCTGCTGGAGTCCGTCAGCGGGAACTTGAGCGTCCGATCATTGGCTTCGTCGAGCTGCTGCGTGATCATCGTCAGCTTGTCGATGGACTGCTCGAGCGTCTCGGCAGGCAATCGATCGTTCGGCTGAAGATCCGTTTCCTGCGTCAGCGGGACGTTGCGCGAGATAACAAGCGTTGTGCCGGAAGCCGGAGCAACCGTCATCGTAACGGTGCCGCCAGTCAGAACGCCTGCGCCAGTCACCGTGTAGTTGGTGCCGAGAACTTGCGTCGTCTCGATTCCAGTCGATGATCGCAGCACCACCAGCAGTTGGCTGTTGGCGAGGAAGTAGAACGAAACAGCAAAGGCCTGTGTTGAGCCGTTGCCGGAATAGCTCACTCGAGCAGTTGATGATGAAACGGTCATAATTACTCCACTACTTCAGAAGGTGCCAGCAGGAATTCTTGGTTCTGCTCACGTTCGACCCTACGTTCCATTCGTCGCAGGGCACCCGGGTCGAGGGATTCCTGAATCTGGTACAGAATTAAGTAATCCAGAACTATACGGGTATAGAACAGATTCATAAACGGCGTGTTGGAAATCAGCATTCGGAACGCTGACGACGCCACATCGTCGCCTTTCATGGCTCTCTGACGCAGCTCGTCAAGATCGCCAAGAACGCCGAACGTTGGGCCAACCAAGGTATCGATAATGTTTTTGCCAAATCTGTTGGATTGCCCCAACAAGAAATCGCCATAAATCCCAAGTGCGCCGCCCTGCAACATGGCAGCGATCCACGTTTGCGGCTCTGTCGGATCGCGCGGCGTCTTTGCCTTTAGCAGATCCTTGGCGGCCATTGCGATATAGCCAAACGCAGTCATCGCCAGAATTAGCTGTGCGAGACCTAGCATATCGCCCTTGCCATACTTCAGATATTCGCCGAGTGAATTATAGCCGCGGCCATAGATCTCTCGACCAAACACTTGCCGGGTGAGCGCAGTCGGGAATCCCTTAAACTGCGAAATGTATCGAGCAATCTCACCGTAAAAAGACCCCGGTTTTGTGCCACGCGACCAGAAGTAGCGAGAGCGCACATCCGGCTCAATGACGGCAGTCATGGCTTGATCGATAATCAGGTTGCGCAATCGATCAGCCAAGTCTCGGCGAGCATTCCCTATAGCCGCGTCGCTGGTCGATCGGCCAATAGTCGCTAGGTACTGACGGATTGCGTCTGGCGACAATTTGGTGACTGCTTCCGGCACGACGTAGAACTTGCCATTGCTGTCTGACACAAACGCCTGACGCATAACATCCCACTCTGGGGCCGAGATACCATACTGTTGCAGCACGTTTTTTGAATCGGCGTTGATAGCATCGAACGCGGTATTACGCAGATTACCAAGCCAGTTAGCCGTGCCAATCTCCATGCCTTCGCGCAGGGTATCCGTCCACCAAGTCAGGCCGTTTAATCGGAAGAAGATCCGCATTAGGTCAGCCGACGTCGAGGACATCACATCGTCAGAGTCGAAGCGCATGGCAACGCCGCCGACGACATTTTCGGAAACGGTATCAATCATGTTGAGAATCTGTCTGCGCTCGCCTTTAGCGCGCCCTTGGAGCAAGGCGCTGATGCCATCGCCGATACCAGACAGAAGACCACCGCGGCCTTGATAACGGATCTGGCTTGCGTATACGGGCAAATCGGTAACGGCAGAGATAACCGCGCCGCCAAGTTTGGACATTGCCTGCAATGCGCGGATGTTAGATCCAACGCGAGCAGAGATCTGGGAGCCCGGAATGTTGGCTCGACCGTCTAGCATAGTCAGCAATTCGTTTGCCGTAGTGACTGCACCGGAGAACTGTTCTCGCAGCTCTGCATTGCCACGGAGTGACGCATCGATCTCGGCGATTGAGGCTTTAAGCGTGTACTCGGGGTTTGGCCCAAGGATTCGCATCAAGCCAGCTTGCTGCGCTGCTCGGCTCAAGTCGCCAAGCACCGCCTCGTTCAGTTTGCCAGCGCCAAACTTCTCGAGGTAATCAAACTCGGCATCGGCATCAAGGAAGTACAAAACGCGAGATTGTGACGCACGACGAGCCAGCGATCCCGGTGCCGTGTAGGCAGCAGCCTCATCATCAATAACGGCCATCTGCCGACCAGCAGAAAAATCGGAATACACAAAGTCGAGGAACTCCTCGAGGTTCTGTCCCGGCTCCAGAGTGCGATCAATGTCGAGGCGCTGGCGAACAAATGCTTTCCATTCTTCCGCGCCTGCTGTCTTGATCTTGGTGAAGTCGTGTTGTTGCCGGGTGATGTATCCGGTCAAGTCACGAATCCACGCGCCGAATCGGTTGCGAGTATTGCGGGAATCCTCCCGGTACTTGTAGACGATCTTGGCAATCGTCACCGCCTCGCCAGCTAACCCCTCAAGCCGCGGGTTTTCGCGTCCAAGCTGGTACAGAGCGCGAGCCACATCTCGAGCATAGGCGTTGCTCATAAACGCCTCGCCGACCTTGGCTTGCTCAAGCTCGGCCAACATTCCCTTTGTCCAGCGGGTAAAGTAGGTGCGCTGCCAATGGAACACAGAGTCTTTTGAGCCGAACTTGGCAAACGACGAGCCGCCAAGCACAGCCAGAATTCCCTCTTTCGGGTTCTGCGCAAACTCGGTGATGACGCGCCCGACAACCTTGGTTCGAGCGGCCAGACCTAACGCAGCGTTACGGGCTGCGATCGTGGCATCAAGCTTGACGTTATTGGCAACCGCATTGGCCGCGCGCATTGCATCGCTTTGGAGTGCGTCGGCAGTCTCATCAGCGGTGAACTGTGCCTTGGCTTTACGAAGCCGTGATCGCACAGTCTGGTTCTCGAGCTTCAGCTTCTCGAGTAGGGCGTCGATTTCGTATGCACCAAGCTGGTTGTTCGTCGCGGCTTGCATCGCAGCGCGAGCAGCGTCGTCGTTACCGATACGATCTGCCGCGGCACGAACAGCACGGGCATAGATGTCGGCCCGCTGTATGGCATCGTTGAACGGGCGCAGCTCTGCATTCGTATCCGGCGCTTCATACACGCCACCTTCTTCTGCGACTCCGCGCATCCGCTTGGCATCCTGCAAAGACACCTGACGCAGATAATCAAACGCAGGGCTAGTATCAGCAGATGCTCGAGCGCGACGATCTTGTGGCAGCGGAGAGCGCATCGCCGCATTTCCAGAAGTGACATAACGCCCATCAGGAGAGACAAACACGCTATCAACCACAAGGTCTTTAATAGCGCCCAAGGTTTCCATGTTCTTGCCAATAGCAAACAAGAAACTGCCTCTAGCCTCTAGAGCAGTTCGCATAAGAGCAGACTTTGCTGCTGCGCTGCCTTTGCGCAACTGCTCACTTGGAAGCACAGCAAGGTTCTGCACTTCAAGCTTGGCGTTAGCAACCGCAATAACAACGGCGTCTTCGTCTACTTCGATTTGCTTGGCAATGTTGACCAGAGTGTCCGGATTCGTTAATGGCTTGCTGCCAATGTCCATCAGCTTCTTCGGATTGGCCTGCCCAAAGTCTTTAGCGATAGTGCGCGCATTGCCCTCTGCATCGATAACCGTGTACTGGTTGGTATCGATGATGACATGGCCTTTTAATTCCACGCCCATTTTAGAAACAAATTTAGACACATAACGGGTAACGTCAATGTCAGGAACGCTTGCGGTCGGGTTGGTGCTTGGGTGGTTGTGCAGCATATACACGCCCTTTGCACCCAAGAAAATAGCGCGCTGCACTAGCTCACCATAAAAGCCCTGCGGGTCATCTCCAATGATGGCCGCGGCTGATCCCGGCAGGCGTGACGTCAGCCCAGCCTGTGCAATGATGTTGTCGTTAGCATCGACAAAGAAGTACCGCAGAGTCTCGAAGCGAGGATCGCGGTAGACCTGCGCCAGCACGGCGAGGTCGGCGTGGTCGGCTACTTTTTGCCCGACAAGCGAGACTCTCTGGCGCTCTGAATACTGATCAGAGAGGGCGAGGGCGAGTATAGAGTCGGTTGATCGTAAGTCCTCCACGGCCCTAACCGCTTGCCGTTGGGCAGCAACTGCCCCCGGGCCAGCCTGCGATCGAACAGGGCCTTCGGCGAGATAACGTTGGAGTCCTTCATTTACGGTTAAGCCTCGAGAAACCTCGAGATCTCCTCGTCCTGCTCGTCTTGCGCGTTGCTCGGCCTGTAGCTCTTCATCAACTGCGCGAGTGACTCCGGAGATTCTGTCTCTGGAGATTCCTCGCTCTTCTGCGAGCTTGGCTGCTGCGTTTGCGTAGTCTGGGGCTGCGTCGTCTGCATATCCTGCTTCGACTTCTGCATCTGATGCTCCTGCGGCGTCATATAGTCGCTTTTCTGGATACCAAAGTAAAGCCTGCAAGTCGGCCATCGTCAGGTCTGGATTGTCCTTTTGGAGTCGCTCCAGAACAGTATTGAATACCTTGCGGATACGGCCTCTTTCGGGAGGCCCGTCAGGGATTTCTTTCTGGCCGTCAAGATACTTTGACAGGGCATTGCCAGCTTTACGGATCTCATCCCCTAGACCGACTCTTGGCTTGTCCTTCTTGGCTTGCCCAACAATGTCATTTAGAGCTTTTTCATCAAAGCCTACGCCAATCGCATTCAATGCAGCGCGGTTTTGCTTCTTTGTGCTTGCTTTAGCAATAGCAAACGCCAACTCGTCAGGGCGGCCAACAGAAATACGCTTGCCAAGAATGCGCTCAAGTTCTTTGCGTTGCGCGCCGTCCAACAAACGGACAAGACTGGGAAGGGATTTTCGTTTGGCGCGAACCTGTGCCGGGTTCTCTTCTATCAGGGTGCCAGTCCAACGGCCCCAAGTACGAACCAGCCAGCGATCCATTGTAAGCTGTTCAAAATTGCCATACAGATTTGAGAAGAATCCGTTGCCAATTTTTGGCCCGAGGATGGCAGAGCCATATACCTCGGTTGACATATTCTCGCCGCCAACTTTAAGCCCAGAGAATGCGGTGATGTTCTTCACCGTATCCTTGTTGCGCATAAATTTCTCAAGAGCATCAAACCCATGCTGCTTGAGCATCACGTTATAGAGACGCAATCCGTCATCTATTTGCGAAGCTGCCGTGCCAATTCCGACATTAACAGGCATTTCTCCTGTCTTTCTCCATGACTCGTATGCCTTCATCGCCAGCTCAAAGTTTTTGTTTACTTTGAGTCCGTTAGACGTAACAGCCAGCGCCCAAGTAAAGGCAAGACGATCTTCACGGCTGGAGAGAATCTCCGGGTGGATCAGAGAGATAATTCGCAGAGCCTTGGTAACTTTCTCGTTGTACCAGCCAATCGCGTTCGAGTTATCGCGCAAGGCAATTCGCGCCTCACGCAAGGCCATACGAACAAGGTATCGCTCAACATCAGGCGTGAACTCTGTAAGATCGACGCCAGACTCTCGAGCCGCGGCATTTACCGCGTCTTGGATGTCCTTCTTAAATTCGCGGTTGTTCGGGAACTCTCTACCCTTGGCGCGCTCAAAGGCCGATTCGATGTTAGATACCGCATCAATGGTGTCAGGCACATCGCCGTAGACGATTCCTTCTTCCTGCACTAGCAGATTGCGGCGGTACTGGCCCTCGGCATTGATCGCAGCGACGGCCTCATCGGCCGCGGCAACAGCCTCATCCAGCGATTGCGCTGCGGCGTCCAGCATCGGAACAGCGCGCGGTTCCGGAATTTCGGCAGCGGCGTCAAAGTCCACCATTGCAGCCTGATCTGGGCGCGCATTCTCAATGGCTGCATTCCGAGCAGACACCATCGGATCAACCGGCGCTTTCTGTCGCTGTGACGGATCAAGGTTGACGATCGGCTCGACGTTGATTGTGCGGCTCTGCATTGCCTGCGCAATGCCAGTCGAAAGAGCTGCTCTGCGAGTTTCTGGCAACACTTGTTCTGCGATATTGCGAGCACTACCCGGCATCGTCTCGGCATCGATCGCGCGCAGGGTAGCCATCTCATCGGCTGACAAAGGCTTGTTAGCCTCAATCTTATCCAACAGTCGACGCGCCTCCTTGGCGCTCATCAATCGCAGCAACTCGCGGCTGGCGCGCTCGGCGCGGGCCTTCGAGTCAATCTGCAAATCGAGCGATGAATCCTCTTCGTTTCGCAGCTCGGCTTCAGCCTGCTTGCGAGCGGTTCGCTGGCGCAGGCGCTGCACTTGACGACTATCAACCTGATCCGGCCCATAGACGGCGATGTCTTCGTTGCGCAGCCGCGCCTCAATCTGGGCAATACGCGCATCTAGCGGCATCGTCGACCCGGCCTGATCTGCCACTCGAGTTAGCGCAGTCTCTGCGTCGGCCAATTCACGAAGCAACTGCTCGCGGCTAGCAGCCGGCGCATCCGCGGCGCGGGCGATAAGCGTCTCGCGGTTACGAGCGATAACGACGTCATCCGGATCAAGAGCGCGAGCGGCGGCTTCGACTTCGCCAATCGGCGGCAGAGCCTGATCGGCCTCGATAGCCTGACGGACAGCAGTATCGATCTGCCGCTCTGGAGGTAGCGGAGGAAGCCCTTTGGAGCGGCGATAAGCTTCCGACAGGCTTCCACCTAAGACATGGAGTCCACCGCCAATAGCGGCTCCAAATGCGATATTGAGCAGCGAGTCAGAAGCATCGTAATCGGCCTGCTCTGCCCGCGCTGTGGACAAAATGATTGGCTCGATTAGGGCGGCACCGGCCACACCTTCCGCGACGCCGACGCCAGCGCGCACCGCGGTACGGCCACCGAAACCAGCCCGAGCGCGCAGCAGCGAGGCATAGCGAGCCTGACTGATAACCGGCACAAAGCCTGACGCAATATTGATCGGGTCAAACAGCGAAACACCGAACCCGACTGCAAGGCGCGCGGCTCCTCGGCCAAAGCCGCCCGGGCTGCGCGAATACAGTTCTGCTCGCTTGTTCTCAATTTGTTTGCGCTGGATCAGGATGTCGAGTGCTTCTTGAGTGATGCCTTGATCCGGCACCGTCAACTGCGTGTCGAGATTAGCGTTGCGCAATTTGGAACGCGCAGCCTCGGCAGACAGGATATTGCTCGAGCGATTAGCGGCAGCCAGATCCTCTTGCCGCTGAATGGCCTGTACCGGATTGAACTCAAACGTCTCGCGGGCTGTTTCAGCCAGCTCCTCGCCGAGTGACGGTTCACGAACAGCAAGCTGCGGTTCGCGCTTCTGAAGAGACAGCAGTCCTTCAAAACTCATTCTGAACGTCCACCCATTTCAATGTCGAGGCGACGAATAGCTTCGCCCTTGGTTGCGGCACGGTTCTTAATCTGCTGCCAAGAATACTGGAACAGCGACCCATCGGCTCGCTCGACCGGCTGCCCGTCACGCATCAACACAACTCGATTGTCATTCGGCATTGTCTGCCAATACGAACCGCGAATCACGCCCATGCCAAGCTCTTTGATGGCTTCGTTTTTAAACTCACGCAAGCCAGTCCGGAGCTGCGCATTAGCCACGCTCTGCGTCACAGGAACACGGACTACAGCATCGTCAATTTCAGCAAACGCATATCGCTCGCCGACAACCTCTGCATAAGCCAGAGCGGCGGCATCCCCAGCGCCCTTGCCATTGCGGGCATAGTCCACAGCCAAACGATAAATCGCGTTCTGAAGGACAAGGCTAGTATTGAGGTCGCCGCCCTGCCCAACGTAAGACGCGCTGATTTCCTCGGTAACGTCCGACACCGCATCTTGCAAGTCTTTTGGCGACATCCGCGACGGCAACAGCTTGTTGAGATCGGAGTCTTTGATGGCCGAAATCTCAATCAAACGGTTCGACGGGCCTTGGCGCATACCAGCACCAATCACCGCAGAGTCAGCGGGTAAAGAAGCAGCGACCTGCTTGTACACCTTCGGCCAATATGCGCCCCATTTTTGACGCTCTTCTAGAATTGCGCCTGCGCCGACTACAGCGCCATCGCGCTCGGTGCGGCCATACGATCGATTGACAATATCGTCAGCGACCGCCTTCGGCACAACCGCTGTGTTATTTATGCCAATGCGCCGCGCCTCAATGTCGACAATGGCAGCAAATCGCTCTGACGCAGCGCGCTGCGCCTCTGGTGTAGTAGCAGACGCAACCGCGCTATACGCCTCGGCAACAGCAGGATTTCGCTCGATCAAGTATGACGCCGGGTCTTCTTCTTGCGCCTTGACCATACGCGCATAAGACTCGGACACCATTTCATAGCGCTTGAGACTTCCGGCAGCGCCAGCTTCTGCTGTCGGCTTCATCGCGGCGATCTGCTGCGCAGCCTCTGCTCGAGGCATGGTCGAAAGCGACACAATCATCGAGCTTGCCTTGAACGTTTCACGATAGTCGTTATATCTATCGGCCATTCCAGCAGCAGTGAACTCGGCCTGCGAGATCGGCTTATCTGGAGTGATGCCAACGCTCATGTACGCAAGTTGATCGTCAATCTTCGTGCGCAGCGCTTCTCGAGCTTCAGCCTGACGCACTCGGCGCTCTTGCTCGAGAATTGCAAGTCTGCGCTCTGCTGCCGCTTTGACGTTATCAACAGAGTCAGCGTCGAGAGCGTCAAGATATGCAAAGCCAGTCTGTCCTTGCGGCTTGGCGAGAGCGTCAAGAATCTGGCGCGGATTGCGATCGGCTGCCGTGATAGCAGCATCTTGCGACAGCAATGCGCGCTGTTGCGTCAGCCATTTTGACGCGGCATCTTTATCTTGGATACGAGAGGCGGTGAGCTTCAGATCTTCTTCAACAGACGAGAATCGGCTCGGATCGACTTGCACGATGCGACGAGCGCTGTTTGCAGATTCGTCAGCAACACGCACAGTCTTGGCAACAGAGCTGCGAGCCTGATACTCCATCGAGTTGCGCTGCACATCCAAGCCCTGCACACCAGCTCGCTCGGTAAACCATGCGCGCGCCTTGTCAGACTTTAGATTTGGGACGTACTCATTAACCATTTCCTGATAACGAGCTTCTGCGGCTTCTGCATAGCCATCAAAGTTGTCGGCAGCTTCTGCTTCTTGCCGCAACCTCTGTTGCTCATCAATCCATCGGCTAGTCAGCTCAATAGATTTTGATGACGCATCAACAGCGGCTTCGTCTTCACGACGGCGCTCGATCTCTAGATTACGCCGCTCGATCATCTGCCCAGCGGCTACAGCGCCGCGGGCGATTGCCTCACCGGCCTGCCCTAATCCAGACTGAATGCGCCCGAGTCCACCGACGTCGGGAGCAATGACGCGAGGCGTCGTTTGCTGTCGATAGAATTCGAGCTTTGCCATTACGCCATTCCTCGAGCTGAACCACCACGGAAGTTCAGCGCCATCGTTGATCTGCCAGCTTTAGGCGCGCCGCCACCACCACCAGCGGGCAGTTTGCCGCCAGCAGCCGAGAACGCCATCAAAGCATTGGTGCCAGCCGAGAGGATCGCTGGCCCCCAGAGCGGCTTCGCGGCGCGCGTTGCACCAGCTTCAAACATCAAACCTCGGCGACGGCCTTCGCCTTCGTATCGGATGTTGAGCGCGTCCAGCTCGGCAGCCGTAGCCGCGGCAGAGTAAGCGTCTGCGAATGAGGCAGATTCCAGCAAGCCCATCTGCGCACCGGCAGCGCGCGTCTCACCGAATGCCTCACGCGCCTGTCGACGTTGCGTTTCTTCAGCAGCACCAGCCTCAAGAGCGGAAGCACGAGCCTGCTCCTCCAGCCCTCGGGCTTGAGCTTCGCCAACCTTGCGCTGCTGTGACGTCTCGGCAATCGTCGAGATAGCAGAGGCAGCGGCAGCAATAAACGGTAAAGCAGCCATTACTGAATCCTCGAATACATCGCCATGTCTTGGCCCTGCGTCCCGAATGAACGCATTAAGCCCTCATATTCAAATCGCAGCATCTTTGCCCATCGGTGTCCGGCATCGAATCGCGCATCGACATACGCCTCAATGCGCCGATATGGGCGGGTGTTGAGGTAGTCATCGACAATTCGCGTCAGGCCAACCATCTTCGGGCCAGCATCTTTTGACAGCCACGCCCACGCGGCATATCGGTTCGTCCACATCTCTGCGACGCCTGCGCACATGATCGGCTTGTTGCCGTCCAAAATCGTGTAGGCGGGGCCAGCGTCGACCAACTGCTCGCAGTATTCGTCATCGAACGTCAGCGGCGACATGATCTGTTGCGCGTCTTGCAACACCATCGCTCGCAGATACTTGGCTTTGAATGAGACGACTTCCATTAGTCCTCCGTCTTCATTCTGGGGTACAAGGCAACCAAGGTCAGCGGCAGCGGCTGGTCAGCGACCACCCAGATGCGGCCATCAGTTTCGTATCCACCCGGATACGGCGTCTTGTCGGTGTCGCCAGTCAAAACAGGCGGCACTTCGTCCATGTAGTCTGACAGCGATCGATACAAAATGTAATCGGTCGATGACGCATCCGGGCCAACCTTGCCGCCGAGACTCGCGTAGAGGCGCAGCACGATCTGGTGAAACCGCTTGACCTTGCCCTGCGCCGTGCCATCCGTGGCACCAGACTCAATCCGTTGAGTGGCAATCGTGGACGTATACGGCTGGCCGATCTGCGCTCGAGCGGTCTTAACGGGGAACGTTATAGAGCCATTGGTCACAGTCAGGTTTTCAATCTCTGCGCCGTCAGCTAGAGCAGAGACGGTCGTGCCTTCCAGATGCCACAATCCGCTAACCGTCGTCGACGTTAGCCGCCAGCCATTGACCGGCAGTTCGTTCAAATTTGGGAACGGCGCGAGGATCGTGCAAAGCACTTGCTCTTCACTAACGTAGGAGGTGATCAGCGCGCGGCCCGTCAGCCATTGCTGGGCGGTCTCGTCAAAGTAACGCACCCGAATCTCGCGGCCTACGTCACCTGCGGCGAATACGTCGTCGTTCATTGCTAGCAGTTCATCGGCCTCGGTCGTGATGTAGTCGAGGCCATCTTCCGTGATCAGTTCAAAAACTGATGTTACCGTGAACGTGACGTTGGTTGATCCGCGCACGTTTGCGCCCGTACCGGGCTGCAATGACTCGCTTACCTTGCCGTCAAACTCAAGCGACGAGTCGAGGAACACAGCGCCCTCAATGTCATCGTCCTGCTCAAACGCTTCGGCAAAGTATTCGACAAAGCGCCGGGTCGATCCGTTGACCGACTTGTTGGCAATGATCCAAACGTCGTTGACGTCGGCATCCGGACTGGTGATGACCTGCACAGATTCGGCCTTGGCAGATACGCCACCGAGCGGGTGACGGTGCCAGCCGTAGACGTTCTGCTCTCGGTCATACGTCATGCCGAGCAATCGACCATTCGACAGAATGATCCAGATGATATTGTCCGGCTCCTTCTGGTACGCCATTTCGACGATGCCGGTCTGCGTGATCTCGGGGTACAGCACGTTCATATCGCGCGGAACCCACGAATCCGATTGAATGTCGAACCGCAGCTCGATGACACGACGGCCACCGATACGAATGAACAGCACCGAATCCTCGATTAGCACCGGTTCTAACTCTCTCGAGCCTTCAGCAGACTGGATCTCGTACTTGACGTTCTCGGGGCCGAGCACTTGGTTCGGAGTGATTTCCTGCACCGCGATCTCGGAGCCAGCCGTGCCGACCAGCAGCACATCCGATGCCGTCATCCAGCGGATCTTGTCGACCGTGCCGACAGAGATCGTCAGAGAAATAGCGTTGTCAGCCAGAATCTCGCCGAGCGTATCTGGAGCCATCGAGCTGTAGTCACCGGCCACAGACGCATAGATCTGCTGGTTACCAGCAAACCACAGACGATCGCGCCAGAAAGCGACCTTGTACGGGAACGCAGCGCCTGTCGCCGTACCCCACGCACCGATGCGGAACCGGCAATCATCACCGGCAACCACTTCGGCAGGAGCAATGCCCGGGCCGATAATGTCGCAAGTCGCCGTCTGCGCGTCCGTGATTGCTGTGATCTTGACGATGACGTAGCCCGGGTGCAGGTACTCCCAAGTCACACCACCGTCAGACTCGGTGCCTTCTTCGTGTATAGGGCGCACAGAGCCTGTTGTAGCGGTGTTCTGCGCTTCGTAATACTTGCCGTCAGACTTGCGCAGATTCGTCGCTGTGATGCTCTTATTCGTCTCCCACGGCACCGTCGTGATATTGGTCGGCTCCAGCCGAAACAGCATCCCAACGTGCTCGTTTTCAAAGACGTTAGTCGAGCAGGTCAACGAGACGCCGGTACCCGTTGAGGCGCCGAGCGTGAAGTTCTTGGTGTCGAGCGGTTCCGTTTGGAACGGGCCGTCTGTCGGCGAGTATGTCGCAAACGCCCAGCTGGTGTTGCCGCTACGGGTCAACGTGCGCGGCGCATAGCCCTCGCAGCCGATGTACAGGACGTCACCCGACTGGACGATAGAAAGGGCGCAGCCGCCCTCTGGGTTCGTCAGATCGGCTTCGGTGTACGGGGATGCAATCTCGTAGACCTTTTGCATATCGCCGTTGAAGACGTATGCGCTATACCCGGTCGTGTTGATCGCGTTACCAAACCAGTCCTTCAGCTCGAACGTATTCGCGCCAGCATTGACGTTTGACACCTGCACATAGCGGTTGTTGATCTGCGTCATGCCCTCGACGCCGGTCACATAAAACCAGTCGCCGTTGGCAGGATCGGTGCCGGTGTAGGTCAGTACGCCCGGGTTCGCTTGCGTGATGTTGGTGATGTCAAGTATGTCACCGAGTACCACACCTCGATCGGTGTAGAAGCGCACATATTGGTCGCCAAACTCGAGCACATAGGCCTGATCGAACGAGAACTCAAAGCGCTTGAGGTAGGACTTCTTGTCCTGATACTTGGTCGGCAGCACAAACCGCGTACCCGGCATCCGCTTGGCTGGCCCCTGCACGGTCGGGATAAACCGCTCCATCTTGTAGCAAGAGCTGCTGTACTTCTCAAAGTCGACGCGACCGGATAGGAGAGGGCCGACCTCGCCGCCGTTGAAGTTAGAGATCGCGGGCGAGCTTTTCGCCATGTCTTACAGCCTCGCCAAGATCCAAGTCTGGTCGGCAAGCGACTCCGGTGGATTCTCAATTGCGTTTGCAATGACGGCATCCTTTATCGCATTACGATAATCCTGATATGCCATCTGTTTTTGCTCTGCACTTGCGGTCAGCGGTTCGGCGACAAGGTACGCAAGATATGCGGAGAATGCCATGTCAAACGCCGTATCAAACTGCACCGGGTCAGTCACTCGAGACAAGTATCGCAACTTCAGCGGGCCAGCCTGATTCGAGAGAATGTACTTGCCCTCGAGGACGTATTCCTGCCCACCAGTTGAGATCAGATCCGAGAGATCCGGCGAGGGATACCATTGACCAACTTGCAAGATGCGCAAGCAATCGGCGGGGATCGGGTACTGATACGACCAGTCCCACAGCGGGGTGCTGGTATCGGCGGCAAGGTTTGCTCGCTTGATGCAGTACCGCCAAGAGAAACGACGCTGGAGATAGTCCCGCGTCATATCAAACACGGCATTCACCTCGCGCGCAGGTTTGGTGTTATCCGTGAGATTTAAAATGCGCAAATCCCCGAGCTTCGTCAGCGCGAGGTTTGCGATTGCTACATTGCTAGCGGCCATCGGGAAACCCCGAGACCGTTAAGCCGGAGGCCAAGTATCTTGGATGATGGCTTCCTTGATCGTATCAAGGGCCAGCAAAACCTCAATCTTGTTCATGCCGGGGGCAAGATCAACACGCACTTCGACGTCCGTAGTCGCCGTTGAGGAGCTACCCTCTGTGACGTTACGAACGCCCTGCTCGCCGCGGTCAATGCCGTAAAAACGATCTGCCATGTCTGTTCTCCGTGAAGAGAGGGGCGAGCCAGTTACCCAGCCCGCCCCGCTTTATTACGCCGTGTAACGACCGATGAGCTTCACCGTCGCGGTTGCGTCAGCCGCAGCCGTCAACGTGAAAGCCACATCGTAGAACACCGACGGGTCGCTGGTGAGACCGAGGGCGTCCCACAGCTCCTTACCGGAGTTCGCAATCGTGAACACCGCAGCCTCATGCAGAACATCCACGCCGTTGAGCGCGCCGTCCTTGAGGGACAGAGCGTCGGCAAAGAAGTTCGCATCGACTACCGCGCCGCCATCCTTGGCGGTGCGATACAGGCCGATGTCCGAGATCGTCGTCGTGCCGATGTCCGGCGAGTAGATGCGCAGATCGGTCATCACCGCATTCGAGGGAACGCGGAACATCCGATAGGTTGAGGCGATGTCATCACCAGAGGTGATAGCGACCGTCGCAACCTCGATACGCTCGAAGCCACCATCAACCCGGGGGTTGTTGAGGACTGCGGGCAATGCGTCTGCATTGGTA
>Ga0315901_10003490_pt1 | contig 20381 bp, 33 predicted proteins | sample LakEriMetagenome_10_FD_203761 | JGI IMG/M metagenome (GOLD analysis project Ga0315901, IMG submission 203761) | Freshwater fungal communities from buoy surface, Lake Erie, Ohio, United States - Buoy 2 MA116 | ecosystem: Environmental > Aquatic > Freshwater > Lake | place: USA: Lake Erie, Ohio... | reverse complement strand
GGGAGTGAGAAGCGCCTGAAGCGCCTGACGCCGGCGCGGTTCGGGTCGGCCGACTATGCCTTCGAGGAGCTGGTCGCCGAACTGGGCGCGGTCTTCCTGTCGGGGCGGTTCGGGTTCGCGGCCGTGAGCCAGAGCGCCGCCTACCTGCGCTCGTGGGCCAAGGCCTGCCGCCAGCACCCGGATATGCTCGCCCGCGCCGCGAGCTTGGCCCAGCGAGCCGCCGACTACGTCACCGGGGAGCAGTCAGCCCCGGTGGTGCAGGCCGCTTGACAGAGTCCATCCATCCTGCTAGTCTTTACGCGTCAACACCAACCAAGGGGGAAGCAATGCACGTTCGCATCGACCGCCGGACCACTGGGATGACCCGCTGGGGCATCTTCCAGAATCTCACGAACCGCGCCGACCGGATGACGGGCGCGGGTCCGACCCTCCCGCTGGGTCTCTGGTATCTGCACGTCCACACGCCGTGGCTCATCATCCAGCTGTACGCGACGACCGACGGACCGAGCCTGACGTATCTCAGCGCGACGCGCCGCTACGCGTTCTCGCCGAGGACGTTCGAGGGGACCGCCCTGTGACTGACTTGACCCGCCCCGTCACCCGCAAGGTCACCACCCTCCGCGGCGAGCCGCTGGTCGTGACCCTGACCCCGGAAGGCCTCCTCCTCCGGGAACCCCGCCGACGCTCCGGCTTCCTCCTGCCCTACGGCGTGGCCTTTATGCAGGCCGTCCGGATTCAGGTCGAGGCCGAGCGACGGGCCAAGGCCGCGGCCAAGCGCGAACGGCAGAAGGCCCGGAGGACCCGCTGATGCGCCGGCCCTCCGAGATTCCCGCGACGTGGCTCGACGTGGTCGTCTGTGCGCTGGCCTTGGTCGCCGGCGCCCTGCTCGTCACCGCGGCCGGCTAGCCTCGAATAACTGCTCGACCAGCATCTTTACGAGCGCCCGGGCCGTGCGGACTTGTGCCGCCGTCTCCCGGGCGCTTTCGCGTCGGATGACGATAGCCGACGGATACCAGAGCGTGCTCGCCCCGCCCGGCCAGCCGGTGTAGCGCCAATCGACCGTCATCGGCGGCAGGACCAGCGTCGGGATGCCGAGGCTCGCCGCGACGTGGAAGACCGACGTGTCCACCGTGACCACAAGGTCGCAGGAGGCGATGCGCTCGGCCGTGGCGAGCAGGTCACCCTCCGGCATCGCGGCGAACGGCGCACCGGCCGGCGGCTCGGTGTTGTACTGCAGGCTCACCCACTCGACCCCGGCGAGCGGCTCGGACCAGAGCAGCGCGGCCACGTCCGACGCGAGCGAGCGGTCGAAGTTGTGGTGGGCCGTCTTGCTGCCCTCCCAGCAAACCCCGACCCGGAGCAGCCGACCCGCCGTGAGCGGCTCGCGGGGGACCGGCGGCGCTACCGGGGCCGGGACAGTCTGGGGCGTACAGCCGGCGAGATAGGGGAGCGACATCGCCCGGACGATGCAGGCGCCCGCCTTGAGCCGGAGCGTCTGGGCATCGACTTCCTCGAAGGCGTCAGGCACCGTCAGGCACGAGGCGACACCGGGCAGGGCGCCGATGTAGCGGTGGAACATCCGCTCGCCCACCCAGAGGACCGGATGCCCGGACCGCTCGGCCACCCACGGCAACCAGCGAGCGAAGAGCACCGCGTCGCCGATGCCCTGCTCGTGGAGCACGACGACCGGGCCGGCGGTCGGGCCACCATCCCACACCGGGACGCCCGGGATGCCGGCCTTGTGCTTGCTGTCGTGCAACCGGGCCTCGTGCTCCTGCCACGCCTTCTTCCACTGCTTCGGCTTGATGGCGAGCCGGAGATGGGCCTTCGAGGCCAGTGATTCCGGCAACAGGACCGGCGTCCGGAGCGCCTGCCGGTAGACCCGCATCGCCTCGTCCGTGTGGCCGGCGATGGCGAGCGCCTGCCCCAATCCGACCAGCGCCGCGAAGTAGGGCACCGCGGACGGGTCGAGGCCGTGCTTGGGCGGCGTGATGGAGCGGACCGCCAGCTGGGCCCACGGCACCGCCTCCTCCAGCCGGCCCACGCCCTGCAGCCCCGCGGCGCGGAAGTGGGCAGCCGGTCCCGGGAGTTCGCCCCGCGCCTCCAACCACGCATCGGTCAGGTCCACGATGTCCTGCCACCGGGCCGCGTCGAACGCGGCCGCGATAGCCTGCATCACGTCGGCATCGGTCAGGGTCTCAGCGGTCGTGTCGCTCATTCGCAACTCCACACGTTACTCATCGTCAACCTCACAATCTCCTAGGTCACGCATCATAAACCACTGCCAAGGCTGTGGAGGGCCGACTAACCGCTCAAACTCTTCAAGCATATCAATCCAGTCAACACACGAAACCTGTTGGTATCCGCGTACAGCCAAGGTGTACATTGGCTTGCCAGTATGCCGCTCTATTCGCACGGAGTCCTTAAACTCGATGGCGGCAATTTGGGTATTCGTCATTCGCAACTCCAGACGCGGGTCTGCCGGCGGATGGGCGGGATGCCGGCCTTCTTGGTGAAGCTCTGCTCGGTGACGAGGATTTGGTCCTGCGGGACGCAGGTGAAGACGCCGTCTTCCAGCGCCACGACCCAGTGGTGCTTGTGCTGCCCCGGCTCCAGCGAATAGCCGTCGCTGACGTGGTCGAGCAGGAACCAGAGCTCACCGACATCGGCGACGTGCAGATGGTCGTCCGTCAGCACCCGGCAGTCCAGCCCCGTGAGATACGCCGGCTCGTGCGCCTCGACCGACCAGCCATAGGCATCCCAGCGCTGCGCCTTGTCCCGCGTCCACAACTGGGTCGCATCGGCCTTGTGGCGCAGGCAGTGGAGCGGCAGGTCCACGACCATCGCGCCCGACTCCAGCAAGATGTGGCACCCGAACATCCGGCCCGGTGTGGCACTCATCCCCCACCACACGCAGGGAAGGGTCTTGTCCTTGGCCCCACCCCGATGCACCGCGGACTCGATGACGTGGACGTAGCGGTGGCGCGGCAGGTCGATGTTATGACTCACGGTCGGCCTCCTGCTCGGCCTTCTTCAGCGCGTAGTGCGCGTCCGCGTTGGCGACCGCCTCATCGAGCGCCTCCTGTGACCCGAACGCGAGCGCCCAGCGCCGCGCGTACTCGTCCTGCGTGACCGACAGCGGTCGCGCCGCACTCCCCTTGCCGCTCATACGTCGTCTCCTCCGTCGTGATAGTCGAATGATTCCACCGGCCCGAGACTCAAGGTCCGCGGGAGTGGCGTGGTGTAGCTGACCCGGTCCACACAGGTCGAACTGGTCGCCGTCGGGTGCGCGGTGAGCAACAGCATCCGCTCCGCGAGATAGACGCGCCGGGCCAGCCGACGCACCAGCCAGAGCAACCCGAGCACGGCGAGCGCGAGCACGAGGGTAAGCATCAGGCCGGCCGCGGCACGGACGGCTTATACAGCGGCGTCCGCGGGGTCGTGGGATACTTGCGCTCGCCGTGGCACGAGACCCGCAGGTTGTGCTGGGCGACAGCCTGCGGGCCGGTGGTGCCGGTCGCGCAGGTGTAGCAGGTCTGCTGGCAGTAGCAGGCTTTCGGCTTATAGCTCATTCAGGAAGTCCAAGGTGAGCCATCGTGAGGCGCCACGCATCAGCGGCCGTGGTGCAGATGTGTACATCCCAGTCCTGCTGGCGAAGGAGCGCGTGCCACCGGTCCTGCGACTCCGACAGGCGACCCTTGCCGGTCGGACTCTTGAACTCGATAGCTAGCCCGCGCACGTCCCCCGTTGCCACAAAACACAGCCAGTCGGGGACGCCGGGCTGGACCCCTTCGGCCTTGAGCAACGCGGCCTCCCGCGGATTGCGCTTGCCGCCGTTCGGGACACTACACCACGGCAGGTCCTTGGTCCGCGGGTCGAGCCGGAGGCGCTGGATGAAGAGCCGCTGCTCCAGTGCCTCCAGATAGCGCGGCTTAGCGCGACGGGTCACAGCCATTGCCAGAGCGTGTAGGCCCCGAGTCCGGCCAGCATCCCGAGCGCGAGCAGGGCGAACGAACAGCCCAGCGCGGCCAGCGGCGCGGCGATGGTCGAGGGGTGGCGGTGGATGCTCGGCGGCGGCCACGGGATGGTGTGCTCGCCGGTGTAGTGGCGCTTGTCCGAGTAGCCCGAGAAGTCGGAGTCCGGGCAGGGCGTCTGGCGGTGGTCCATCAGCCCTCCTCGTACGTCGCGGCCGGCGCCCCGAAGTACTCGCGGACCTTGCCGTAGACCGCGGCCGTCGCCAACACATCGGCCAAGCAGTACTCCGCAATCTCGTCATGCATCCCGCCTTGGAAGAGCGGGTAGACATCCTTGCCCGAAAGACCATCCGTCTTGCCGGGGACGCCAAAGAACGCGGCCCACTCCGACAGCCCCTCGCCCGACTGCATCACGTCCCAGTTGAGCAGGACCGCCTTGACGTCGAAGTGCGGCGCGGTGCGGTACTTCTTCTGCCAGAGGCTGATGTGGTGCGCCCCGACCGAGGGCACGACATCGTGTAGCGCCGAGCGGAGCGTCAGGACGCGCAGGTCCCAGCCCCCGTTCCACGTCACGACGTTGCCGTCGTGCGTGCCCACGAGCCGCCAGAAGGCGCGGAGCAGGTCCGCCTCCTGCTCGGGGTGCTCGGCGTAGAAGACGCCGCGGTCGGTGACGACTCCCTCGTCCTCCGTGACGACCGCCCAGCCGAGGCAGAGCACGCGGCACAGGCGGGGGTTCAGGCTGGCCTTCTTGACTCGCTCCTCGGCCCACTTCTCGCGGTCGGTCTCACGCCACTTGGCGATGGTCTCGGGCGACTTGTAGTTGGCCGGCGGCTGCCGGTCCTCCGGATACGGCGCGGTGAGCGCGGCCTCGGTCGGCAGCGTCTCGATGTCGAGGACGAGCGGCATCAGCGTCCCCCCCGCACAATCGCTTCCATCCGGGCCACCGCATCATCGCACGGCTGACGCCGACCGGCCTCCCAATGGCCGATGGAGTAGATGTTGTAGCCAATCTGCATCGCGAGCCGCAACTTGGCCGGCGACGAGGACCGGTCTCCTTCCTGCGTCAAGACGCGGAGGGCATCCCGCACGACCGGATGTGGTGTTTTCGGCGACGACAACGGCGCCGTCGGTACGGTTACGTCCTGCATCCCTTCCCCCTGTGTGTGAAGTGTGAAGACGAGTATAGCATCGTCAAGCGCGGTCCGCAAGAGTGAATCTGACATTGCCCCCCGTGGAATCGAACCACGATTCTCGCATCCAAAGTGCGATGTCTTGCCGTTAGACGAGAGGGCATCGTATCGACAGCCTTTATCGTGCCGTGAGACGAACCGGCATCCTAACACCAGCCTTTCGGGTAACATCCTCCCTGTTAGCGTGCGTCTAGGCGGTTAACGGGTAGCCCACTACCCCTTACGGCTATGCCGGGGCCATTCCCGGTCGTCAGGGGTGACGGCGAGGGCAGGGGCACTGCGCGGGACGGAAGGCCAGCGGTGGGGCCGTCTGCGTGTCCACGCCGGCGCACGTGGAACCCCTTCGACGGGTGACCTGCGGGGCCGCTGTGCCCCCGTGCTACTCCCTACGCTCGACCCGAGACGACCGACCACGTTGCAGGCTGGCAGCGCGTGGATTTGTTTGACCGGGTGAGGCAGGCACGGTCAGGATTGAGCGTCCGGTATCCGTTTACCGGACCTGCGGGAGACCGAGAGTAGGCCCGCAGTCATACACAAACAAGTGGCCCCGACGTTCTCTCCTCTGAGAAGGCCGATTGCGTGAGCATCGGAAGGAGATACTTATCGGGGCCGTTCACTTGTTACTTCGTGCGCGATGCTTCTCAGGACACCGCACCACAAACGTAGTGCGATGTCCGCCCACGGTCAAGGCTTCAGTTCAATCTCGTTGAGATAGCGCATATCGTTCAAGTCTCGCTGCTCGACGATGTACGGGCTCTCGGTGCTGGTCGTCAGGCTCGGGACTTCACTCGACCAGAGCCAGCCCAAGAGTTCGCAGCTGGCATAGTTCACGTGGACCAGCACATACAGGTCGGCCAGCTTCTCGCGCCGCGCATCGACGTACAGGTCGCCGTGCGGGTTGCGCGTGGACTTGACATCGACCGTCCAGCCCTTGTAGACCGCGTCCGCGGAGCCGGTCCGGATGTGGGTCGTCAGGTCCGGGTAGACGTTCGCCCACTTGGCGAAGGCCAACTCGCCATACAGCCCGACCTGCTCGGTCGTTATCGGGTCCTGCGGGCCGGCCTTCTGATTCACGATGCCCGCCTGCCGATTGATACTCTGCCGCATCGTCGCCAAGAATCCCGCTAACAGGACCTCGGCCTCACTCAACTGGACTCGGTGTGTCATTCGCCCCCCGGCGTGTGGTATGGTCCTGCCGTTCTCGTGCCTGCTCCCGCTGCTGCTGCGCCTGCTTTCTGGCCTTCTCTCGGGCCCACCGGACCGTGCGGGCGTGCGCCGCAATCGCCTTCACCCGCTCCGGTCCCAGCTTCGCCTGACGGGCCGCCTGCCCGGCCGCCCCGCCCAGCTTCCCCGCCTCCCGCGGCGTCATCTTCTCCTTCGGTGGCCGCCGGCCGTGCTTGGCCTTCCACCGCCGGCGACGCATCCCGGCCGCGACCACGTCCAGATTGTTCCGCTGCCAGCGCATCACGCTCTGGCGCTGCTTCTGCTTCCGGCACGGCCCGCAGTAGTAGGAGACGCCCACCTTGCCGTCCACCGGGTTGGGGCAGGTCTGGCAGATGCCCGCCTTCCGCCGGTCACACTGCGGGCACTGCGTCTGGTACCGGCCCAGTCGGTCCACCCACTCGACCAACCGGGCCCGGCACCGCACCAACGCACATCTCATTCCCGCCCCTCGTCCGTCCCGAGCGGCAACGCCTCACACACCCGGCACGGCTTGGCAAACCCGGGATGCTGGACGCAGTGCGAGACCCACACCGGCCCCGCCTCCGACCGCTCCCAGTGCCCGAACTCCATCAGCTCGCCACTCCACTCGTAACGCGGCATAAGTCGTTATCCTGTAATGACTTAATCAGAACGGCAAGTCATCGTCGGCCGCATTCGGCGGCGGGAACTTGCTGAAGTCCGGCTCCTTCGCCGCAGGCGGGGCAAGCCGCTTGCCGGTCGGGGCGGGATGCTTAATCGCCGGGGCCGGCTCGGCCGGAGCCGCGGGCGCCGTCGGCGTCACCGCCACGCCCTGCAGGCCGTGGTCCCGAAGCGCAATCCAGACCGTGGCCGTCGCCGCCTGCACCGCGTCCGCGGTCAGCGCCACCTGATGCGTCGCGCACGAGACCGACAGATAGCCGGCCATCGTCTCCCAGAGCTGGCCGTAGGCCTCGGCGATAGCGTTCACCGACTTGCCGACCGGCTTGGCCGCCGGCTTCCCCACCACTTCCGCCTTCACCGCGGCCGGCGGGGCCATCCGCTTGCTCGGGGCCGGCGCGTGCCCGGCCACGTCGATGTTCCAGTACGGCTTGCCGGACGGATTGTTCGCCCGCGAGAACCGCAGCGACTCGCCGACGCACGTCTCGGTCGTCAGGCCGAGCCGCTCCAACTGCTTCATCCCCGTGGTGTCCGGGATGAGCGGCGTCTCGACCGGCGTCCCCTCGTCATCCGTCCCCACGAACACCAGCTTGGTGCCGAACTTGGTCTGCACGGTGCGGCACTCGCTCACCGTCATCGTGCCCTCGTCTCCCGCATTCTCCAACACGAGCTTCTGATTCACAACGAACTCCTTGGGGGCGCGTCCCCCGTCAAGTGTGTATCCCGCAGCCGTCGTGCCGCGGGGGTCCTGCGGTCCTGCCTACTGCGCGACCTGCTGGTCGGCCTCGCGGATGCGGTCGAGCAGGTTGTCGTAGTCCATCGCAACCCCGCGCTGCACCGCCTGTAGCTCGCGCTGCAACTCCGCGACCTGCAAGGCCAGCATCCCAATCAACCGCTCCAGCCGCAACTCCTGCGTCCGTTCCATCGTCTCCCCCAAGCGTGTGAGTGAACCTGCCCCACCAATCTATGCTCAAGCGTGTACTTACGCAAGTATCACTTGCAACATTTCCGTTCGGGGGTTATGTTGTCCGTATGCCCACCCCAATCGCTCCGTACAATGCCATCGGCCGGCCCCGCACCGACCGCCCCGGCACCATCCTGCTCAAGCGGGCAATGAAGCGCCACGGCGGAACCGTGGATGCCTTCGCGCAAGAAGTCCTCGGGCGGAGCCGCGTCTCCATCTGGCGCTGGCTCCGCAAGTCCTACCCCATCCCGCCGGCGGTCATCGTCCGGCTCAAGGCGTACCTGCAGGAGTCGGCCAGTGTCTAACCCACCCACCCCAGAGGTCTGCGATGTCTGCCACGCCCCGTCCCCTGATGGACGCACCCCGTGCGAACGCTGTGTTGCACAGCCTGCCCGACTGTCCGGAGACTGAGCCGCCGCGGGCGATAACCATCGTCACGCACGAGCAGTACCGCGGCAACCGGATAGTGCACCAGTTCTATCCGGAGCACTACGCGAAGGTCCAGCTGGCCCGGCAGAATGCCATCCTGTACGGAGGGCTCCTGTGAGGCGGTGCTGGTACGCCCTCGGCCATCTCGTGAGCTTCGGCGCGGGCGTCGGGGCCGTCCTGCTCGGCTACCGCCTCACGACACCCGTCAATACCCCGGCCTTCACCGAGCCGCAGTGCACCGTCTACATCCATCGGGTCGTCCGCCACCCCTTGACACGGACCGTCGCCCGGTAGTAGGTTCCAGCACGCTCCCGCAACGAGCGTATTTGCCATCACTCCCCCAGTTGTGTGGCCCACGACCCCCGGCGGCGCCCGGGGGTTCGTGCGTTTCTGGGGGTGGTCAGGCCGTGAAGCCGATGCGGCGCTTGCTCTCTGGCGGCAACGCGAAGTCCTCGCCGTCCACCTCGTCGGGCACCTCGATGATGCCCCCGTGGAGCGCCCCGGCATCGACCACCAGCTCCTCGTAGCCGGCCGCCTGCAGCCCCCGGATGGCGTCGAGCAGGCACTTGGCGACCAGCGCCGCATCGACCGCCGGCACATCGCCCACTTCGATGCTCAACCCGTTGCGCTGGATGGCGACCGAGGCGCTCTTGCCCGTCAAGACATTTACGGTCCGCCGACGTTTAGTCGCCATCGTCTTCTCGCTCGGAAAGGGCCCGGAGAATCACGTCCGCCAGTATCGGCAGGCTCCCCCCACACCACCGGCAATGCTCATACCGGGTCGGGATGCCGTGGTCCACGATGAACCAGCCCTGCGCCTGCCAGCTAAACCAGCACCGGCCGTCCCGTACCGCTTGATAACGGTCCGGGCACGCCTCCTTGCGGTCCCGTGAGCAGGTTGGCATACGCCCACAATCTACACCGAACGGTCCGGATTGCTAACCGCCATCCCCAATAACGCTCCGGCCGCGTGGTAGTAGAAGGTCTGCATCCCGCGGGGCTTGCCGACATACCCCTCCTGCGCGTGCCAGCCGTCCGGCGGACAGAGCGCCGGGGCGGTGCGGATGACCACCCCGCCGACCGTCTGGACCTCGGCCTCCCCGTGCAGGTGGCCCGTGTGCCACTCCCGGTAGAGCGAACGCCCCCACAGGTCCGGCACCTCGGCCGGCATCAGCTCACCGAGCCGCTTCTTGGCCTTGTCCCCGTGCGTCAGGCCGAGCAGGACCTTGCCGTGGGTGACGTACTTCCGGGTGGTCTTCGCGTCGTCGATGGTGACCCGCGCATCCTTCCGGAAATAGGCCCGCAGAATGTGGCGCAGGGCGACCGTCATCATCGCGTCGTGGTTCCCGGGAACCAGCACGACCGTCGTCGGGATGGTCGCCGACTGCTCGATGATGTCAAACAGGATGGTCGCCCCCTCCTCGACCATCTTCTCCACCCGGCCGTCCCGCTCCAGCGCCGTGCCCTTGGTCGTCTTGGCGTCCGGCGTGTCGTAGTGGAAGTAGTCGCCCAGCAGGAAGATGGCCCGACGCCCGACCTGCCGATGCTCGCCATCCGCGAGGAGTTCGCTGGCCGACGACTTGAGCAGCCGCTTGGCGATGCCGATATCGTAGTCCTGCCAGCCCGTCTCCTCGGCCCACGCATACTTCCCGACGTGTGGGTCGGCGATGACCAACGTCTGTAAGACATTCGCGTCCCGGCCTTTCTTACCGGCCGCTGTTAGTAAAGCGCGGCGTGGCATAACGGCGCCCGTTATCATCGCCGCCACAAGGTCCTCGGCCGACGGGCCCGCCTTCGGCTTGAGCCGGACGAACACCCGGTGGAGTTCGGTCGTCGAGACCTTGCCAGTCGCCGGGTCCTTGGTCGCCACCTCGTACTTGGTGGCCTCGCTTCGGTCAATCTCGAACCGGGTCATATCCGCATCGATGTGCCGCAACAGGTCGGCCACCGTCTTGATGCGGGTCCCGACCGCCCGGGCCTCGGTGCCGTCGGTGGTCTCCCGGGTCTCGACTTCCTGCTCCGACGTGGGCTGGGCCTGTGACGGCACAAGGGTCGTCGGCTTGCGGGCGACGTAGACGCCCATCTTGGTGCGCTTGATGCGGACCGCCGCAAGATTCCGGACTAGTCGGCTGTCGTGGAACTCGCGGTTCAGCGCCTCAACGACCGCCTGCGACTTCGCCCCCTGTGCAGAGAGCTGGGCCAAGCGTCGAATTTCGGCATCAGTCCACGGAGTATGGTCACTCCGGATGGGCATACGGCTCCGCGGTTGAAGCAAGGTCGGCGGCATCCACCCACGCCTGTAACCCCTTGGGCACCGCCCCGTTCCCGTCGCAGTCCACGCGGATGTGGCCCTGCATCAAGCAGGCCTGACAGCCGTGGTCCTCACCTAGGCGCTGCCCTGTGCCGGCACACGCCGGGCATATCACATTGACCATCGTTGACATTGCTCCCCCAGTCGGTGGTGCTTCGTAGGTAGCACCATCGCCGGGATTTGTCAAGACTCGTATTTACCGGGCAAGACCCAGCACGACGCCGAGGGCCGCCCCGGCCAGAAAGACCTGCGTCCGGGACGGGCACGGCCGGCCCAGTATCCGGCACTCCTTGGCGGCCATCGACCGGATGAGCGCATCCTGCAGGGCGATGGTGCTATCCGCCCGGTCGAGCGCGGTCGTCATCGCCAGCCGCTCGCGGGCGTGGGCCGCCGTGAGGCTGTCAACGACCACGACATAACTACTCACCTGCGTCAGCAGGCTGTCCGCTTGCTGCAGGGTGGCCCGGAGCACCGAGCGCAGGCTGTCCGCGGTCGCTGCCGAATCATCGGCAACCGTGCGGGCCATCCGCAGACTGTCCCGGAGCTGGGCCAACTGGGCCGTCAACATCCGGCGGTGCCGCTGCTCCTGCTTGGCCGCTTCCTTGGTCGCGTACTGGGCCTGCACGGCCCGCGTCCGGGCGGTGTCATAGGCTACCCGGCTCGTGTCCGTCTTCGCCCGCAAGGCCTTGAGCCGCTGGTCCTGTGTCCGACCAGATACATACCACACCCCGGTCGCCACCAGTACCCACAGAAACACCGTGATGGCGATATGGGCCATTCGAGACTCACGCATAGTCGTCAAGCGAGAACCCCGGCACCTGCTCGGGGTCGTTCTTCCGGCCCGGCGCGACGCGAGCGTGGGTCGTCACCGGAATTTGCCCGTACTTCCGGCGCACGTCCGCGATGAGCGCCCGCATCGCCTTCTGCTGCGCCTCGGTCAGCGGCTCCTTGCCGTCGTTCTTATTGGAGAAACACAGGCCGACCGAGACGCCGTTGACGTCCTTGTGGCCGTTCCACTCGCTCTTGCCCGCGTGCCACGCCCGGCGGTCATACGGGACGACCGTGTAGACCTTGCCGTCCCGCCCGACCAGCGCGTGGTAGCTGACCTTCGACTCGCTCGACTGGAGCCACGAGAGGCACCCCTTCTCGTTCGGGCTGGCGTCGGCGTGGAGCACAATGACCTTGACGGCCTGCGCCCCTCGCGTGTTGTGGTTCGGGGACGGATGCGTGTAGCTCATAGCCGTTCCGGGTCAAGTGACATCCAGCGAGACGGGTCGTTCTCCAGCGGTCCCTGAAAGAGCTTTACGTCCGCGCCATCCCAATTGCGTCGCGCCCGCTCTAGCGCGTGCTCCGGGTTCATTCCGCGCATCTGCTCAACCATCGCCATCCCATTGGGCCACCTGACCAGCACGTTCGCGGTGTACGGATACTTGCTTTCCGAGAACCCCTTTGGAGCGCGGCCGTACCCCATCAGCTCGTCTGGCACGTTGAAGTACGGACGAGGCTCTGGCGCAACGCTAAGCTCGCGCATAGCTCTCCGGGCCTTTGCCATCTCATCGCCCGGAACCCCCGGCACCGCCATCGCGGCCAGCGCCCCAAGGCCAGCCGCCTTACCGGCTTCGCCGCGCCGCATTGCTCCCGTTGCTCGACCCGCCAACTCCCTCGCCTGTGCGCCGGCTCGGATGGGGTTGAACATCTCGTTCAGCATCCCGCCCGGAGTGTCCGGCGATGGTTGCGCGGACCGCTGAATAGCGGCCAACATCCCCGGCTCTGGCAGTGGCATCCGAGCGCCGGTGCGCGGTCCAATGGTCATCTGACGCGGCGGCGCTGGCGTCGCAGTGATATCCGCCAGAGCGGATGGCATAAACAGGCGACGGAGTTCTGCAAGCAGGTCAGGATTCATTTTCGCCTCTTACTTGACGATGGGGATGCTACCAGTCTTGCGGCGCGGCGCGGCAATCACGCCCCACTTCTTGGCGTGGTACGCCGCCGCCCAGCCAAACAGGATGGCCGTACCGAGGTTGCGAATCAACTGCGGCACACTGACCGGATACATCGTCAGCACTGCCAGCAGGCTCCCGGCCACAAAGAAGCTGAGGCCCACTCGGACGGTCCAGTATGACCGGGGCCGCAGGTGCTGTGTCGCATCGAACCCCGGCGCGGCCTTCGTAAAAATCATGATGTAAAACGCGGCAGAGGCCAGCGTCATCACCGCGTTAGCGAGGAGGTTCAGGCGGTCAAGCATCTTTCGTCTCCGGAAAGATTTTGCCAATGACAATCTCGACCCCACGCTGGCCCAGCACGCCGAGCAGGAACGCCATCGCGCTCATCGTCTGCTGGCTGGCGTCAATTCCCGTTACCGTGAACACAATCGGCGTGAGGAAGTAGGCGCTGGACGTTCCCGCGCTAATGGCGAGGAGGTTGTCTCGCATATTGCCGTGGCTGGCCTTGCCCACCGCAATCAGGCTGCCAAAGAACCCGGCCACCACCAGCATCACACTGTTCTTGTCGTTCGCCATCGGAGTCTCAGAGATAAGGGGTTAACAATCCCACGCCCGTCGCGCCTTTCGCAACCGGCTGTTCGGGTCCTTCGCCGCCTCCGGCCACATCTTCATCTGGCCGGCCGACCGCGCACAGAACGAGCGCCGCCGAGCCGCCGATGTCTCTGACCGGGCCGCCTGTTCCCGACTCACGGGCGGCTTGATGTCCTGCCCCTGCGCCCGCAGACTGGCCCGCCCCTTGGCGTTCAGGCCACCCTCAGGGTCCTGCCCTTCCTTGCGTGCCCACGCCGCCGTCTTGTACCGCTTGGTCACGGCCTCGTCCATTAGTTGCTTGGTCTTGCTCATCGTGGCACCCGCCGTGAAAGCCGTGTATACCCTTCCCGCAAGAGCTTGGCCCGCTCGGTGTCGAGGCTGTCAATAACCTGTCGCGCCCGCGCCCCCGTAATACGGCCGTTCGCAAAGGCCGAGACCGCCTGTTCCCGCTTGGCTTGCAATTTCTCCAGCTTGTCATCCGCGGTTTTCAGGAACCCGCTGATACGCTTCGTGTTCCGGTCCTCAAACACCGCCTTAAAGACCGGGTTGGCCGCGGCCAGCCGCTCGGCGTCGGCCGTGGTCCGATTGACCGTCGCCGTGTCCCCACGCTGCCGCGCCTCCGCCCGGTCCCGCTTAAGGGCGTTATAGGTCGCCTGCGCCTGCTGGACCTCGTTCCGCAGGTCATAGAACTCCTGCTCGCTCTGCCCACGGGTGACCGGACGCGACTGGAATCCGGTGATGGGATTGAGCGGTTGCCGGGCAAACGGCAGGGGCACCTGCGGCTGCGCCTCCCGACCGGCGATGGGTCGCGCCGCGATGTCGGTCACCGCCGTCACGGCCGGCGTAAACCGCCCGAACATTCCGCGGGTGAGGAACTCCGCCTGCACCGGCGACGCCTCCTCGATACCCATCTGTCGGGCCGCCGCCGCCATCACATCGAACGTCGGAGCGGTGGTATCGCGCCGCCGGGCCGCCGGCAACTGGCGCTCCATCCCCGGCGTCACAATCGACCGGCCCGTAAACTCCTCTCGGTTCCGCGATAGCTCGATGAGTTCGCGGCCAACCGGGAACGGCATCAGGGCAATCGGGTCGCCCTTTGCCACGTCGGAGTAGATGGGCGGGAGCATATTGAGCATCGCCGCCTTGAACTGCTCGTACACGAACGGGTCGTCCTGTTTGACCTGCGCCAGCCCCATCCGGACCGCCGAGGCCAAGACCGCATACTCCTGCGGCAGCGCCACACGCGTCTCGCCGAGATGCAGGTATCGCGCCCGCTCTCCAGCCGGCCGGTCCACAAACTCCGCCCGGTCCTTATCATCGGAGAGCAGGTACTCCCAAACCGTGCCGAGCGTGATAACGCCCGCCGCGGCCCCGACCGTCTTGGGGTTGTTTCTGGCCGCCCGAGCGAACCACACGCCACCCTTCTTGGCCGCCCCAAAGTATGGCACCGTCCGCTCCAAGAATCGCTGGAACGCCGTGCCCGCCCGCCGCCGGAAGTCTACCGTGGCCGCCGCGCCAGCCCGCGTTGCGAGTGCCCGCTGGCCTGCCTCAGACACCCCAGCCTCCGCCGCTTGACGCTGGGCAGCGCGAGCCGCGGCAATCCGCATCGGCAGTTCCGTGCCACGGCCGACCCGCTCCAAAGCGCGGAGCGGCAACGTGACGCCCTGACCAACCGCGGCGCCGGCCGCCTCCCCGATGGTGGTGGGCGCAATCTGCCGGGCCAGCGACCGGACATCCACGTCGCCACCGAACTGCGACACTTGGCCCATCCCACCACGGCTCAACTGTTCGACCATCTGCGACCGACCGACAATCGACTTTAGTCCCTCAAGGAAGCCGACGCCGACATCCACCATCGTGATGTTCGGATTCTGCGCGGCTGCCGTCAGGATGTCGCGGGGGATATTCGTCCCAAACCAGAACTGCGGACTCATCCCGGTCGCAAAGAGCGTCGCGTACCGCTTGAGTGGCCCAAAGACCGTGACAAGCGCGTTGAGGGCCTCCGGGTCCTGCGGGTTGATAGACTGCACCGCATCCCAGAGCGCCGGGTCGTTAACAAGATAGTACTCTTTCCCTGCAGGCGTGTTGCGGTAGATGACCGGATTATCCTTGTTCAGCCGCATAAATAGGTCGCCCATCTGCCGGGCCTCCTCCTCACCCAGCCCAAGCGCCCGATAGGCCCCCTCGGCCTCCGCCACGCCAAGTGCCCGCGCCATTGGGTCGCTGGCGTTAATCTTGGTCAGCAACGGTTGCCCCGCCTCGCCCAGCGCATTGACGCTTTCGATGAGCGCATTGCCGACGCGGTACATATCGGCCCGCCGAATCAGGGCTTGCGTGTACTCGGCAATGGTCACGGCCGGGTTGCCAATCATCAGGTCCGACCCGCGGAACCGCTGGACCCCCGGCCCAACCCGCCCCGGCGTCGCCCCCCCACGCATCGGCCCGGGACCCATCCCGGTGTGCGCTTCGATGAGCCGCTTGAACGGCACATAGAACGTATCCGACTCCCGAATCGCCCGCGCTACCTCCGGCGTCCACAGCCCACTCCGCACGGCGTACTCGGTCAGGTTGGCGAAGTACTGCTCCAACCGATTGGCGAACTCCACAAACTCCGGCTTCTGGCCGAACCCATCCACGATGGCCCGGTCTGCCTCCATCCGCGCCATATCACCGCCATACACCCGGAGCGGATTGGCATCGCCAGCGGCCACCGCCGCGTCATAGCGCCCGATGTTTCGCAGGGCGACCGCATAGGTCAGCGCCTGCTCGTTCTTCGCCGGATTGCCACCGAGCGGCTTGAAGACATCCTCCAGCGGCTCCCCGATGACCTCCTTCGTCAGCGGGTCGATGATACCGCCGCGCTCCACGCCCAGCCCGTGCCGCAACGCCCGCGCCGCCGTCACGTCCGACGACAGCGCCTCATTCAACGCCGTGCCGACCGATGCCTCAGGTGCCAATCCCGCGGCCTCTGCCCGACCGGCCAGTCGGTCGAGTGCCCGCTGCGCGTCGGCATAGTTGTCAATGCCCCGCTGGACGATGGAGCGCCAATCCCCACGGAGGCGGCGGCCTAACGTCCGCTCACCAGCGCCGGTGAAGTCGATACCACGCTTGGCATAGGCATAGGCATTCGCCAACGTCTCCGGCAATCCAGCCGCTCGGAGCTGTTGCCGTGCCGCGGCCAGTGCCCGTACCCCACCAACAGCGCCAGACACACCGGCCCCGACCGCCGCGCCTGCCATTGCCCCGCCGAAACGGTCCTCTTCCGCGGCCCCCGCGCCAACTACAGCGCCGACCGCCGGGGCAACACTCGGGCGAGCGGCAAACCGCAAAGCCTCTGGAATGATGCCAGTAGCCTCGTACACCTTGCCGCGAGTGTCTTGGTACGCCGTTCCGCCGCCCATTGCGCCAGCAGGCGGTTCCGCTCCACCTCGGCCAACCGCTTCCGCTCCTGCTCCGACATCCCCAACACCTTCTCGTCCAGCGGCGAGAGGGGGATATTCCGGAGCAGTTTTTGCCAAACGGCGTAGCGCATCATCGGCGACGCCTCGAAGTCCCTCGACAATACCAGCCGGCCCGGCAGCCAATGCTCGTCTAATGGGTCCGGCTTGTGCCAACTGCCCATACGCGGTAACCGCTCGCTGTTGCGCCTGTGCCTGCTCTGGCGTTAGGTATCCGATGCGATTGAAGTACTCCAAAAACGCATTGTCGAGCGACGCTGAATCTCCAGCCTCCACCGTCTCGACGCGCTGGATTACTCCCTTGGTATCATACTGCGGAAGTGCTTGTCTTGCAAGGGTTAAGAGGCGCTCCGCCCCCTGTTCATCAACGCCCTTATTCAAGACGATTTGCACCTTTGCAGGGTCCAGCTTGACCATCGTGGTGCCGCCAAACGAGCGCCCCTTGTCCAGCGCCATTAGTCGTTCGATGGCCGCTCGATAATCAGGCTCCCGCAGTGCCCGACCGAAATCGAGCGTGACGGAGACATATTCGCCACTAGGATTCGGCACGGCGAAAAAGAGGCCCATCTGTCGCGCCGCCTGTGACACCCGAGCCAAAACCCGCTGAATCGCCATCGGCGACATTTGGCTAAAGGTCAACCGCGCTGCCTCGGTAATCGCCCCGGCATCCTCGTTCGCCATCCACGAGCCAAGACCCTTCGCCACTGACACCGGCAAGCCTTCGCTCTTGACGATAGGCTCGACCACCTTGCGGATGAACGCCGCCCGGCCAAGGGTTCGATTAATGCCACGGAGCGACTTGACTTGCGCGTCCGTCAGGCCGGGTGTCTCAAGACTCTGCATCTCCACATTGGTCACCACTTCTGGCGTGGTGCGCTCAATGGGATACTCGCCCATAAACTCTTCGGGCATCAATGCCACTTTCTGTTCGGCGTAGACCGACCCCGGCTTCACCTTGTTCGCGGGCTGATTATTCACCCACGAATTCTGCCCGCGGGTTTCGGTCGCCATTACACGCCGAGCCTCCGGCGAGTACATCGCCGAATGCACACGGTAGGCATTCTCCTCGCCGAGTTGCCCGAACTGATGCCCCTCTTTCGCGTGCCCAAAGAAGTCGTGAACCGCCCGGAACATATCGTTCTCTTCTTCGGTCAAGAGCGGATGCATTCCGGCTTCGGTCTTCAAGACCTTGAGCCGGTTGTTGTCCGCCACGTCCCGCATCATCTCGGCACTGGTCTTGTAGGGGTCCGTATCGACGAACTCGAACGTGATGCCCTTTGACCGCAAGAATTCGTACTGCCGCCGCGTCTCATCAGCAAACGCCCGATATGCCGCTTGAACCTCCGGGTCATTCGGGTTGCTGACTGCCGAGTCATACCACTCCGCAATGCGAGCCGCAAATGGCTTGTCTAACGTCGTAGCGCGATTCAGTGTGCGTGGTAGCTCACCACCAACATACTCTCGTGCCAGCGCCTCGACCTTCGGGTTCGCCCGTTGCCACACGGACAGCAACCGCTTTGTCATTTCATCGGTAATCGGCACATCGCTCGGCCGGGCCAGTCGGCGAATAACGCTTGGCGCCAAGGCTGCCCCCGTCGCTCCGGTCAACCCAAGCGCCAGCCGCTCTTCCGGAGTTTCACCAGCCGCGACGCCAGCTGCTCCGCCAATGGCCGCCCGGCCAGTTTTGGTCAGCAAGGCCACCGCCGGAACCGCCAAAGCCAACTCTGCCGCTGCACGCGGAGCCTCTGCGATGTTCCGACCGACCTGCCGCGTAACCGCGCCGGCGGCCGGAAGAACGCCGGGTTCCGCCCCTCGTGCCGCCGTTCGCGTCCCCCGCAACGCCCCGCCAATAATTTCCGGCGCTACATTGAATCCAACGTCCAGCGCGATGTCCGCCGCGGTCTTGAACGGGCTTGCCGCCAACCGCTGCAGTGGCTGGTACCCTGTCAATTCTGACAGGGCCTTGACCGTAGAACCTTCCGCGGCCTGTGACTGCAATGCCGTTAGCCCGGCAGAGGCCCCGAGACCCTTCGCCGTTTGTAGCGCACGTTGTAGACTCGTCGCTCCAACCGGAATCGTTGGGGTCGCCGCAATAAACGGCGCGGCCTCGGTGACAAAGCTAGAGGCAAGGCGGCTCGCCAATCCCGGTCCAGTGCTTGGCGCTAACGCCTCATTCATCGCGGCGGTCCGCTCTCTAGTCCGCCGCGCCGCCTCCTCGAACCCAAGCGTCCGCTGAATACCTTCGCCAAGTGTTCCGGCCGTAGACTGCAGCGCCGCAATCGGCTGGGCTGCAATATCCGCCAGCACCCCGCCAAGCGAATACCGCTCGGTTGGGCTGGTCGGCACCGACCGCGTGCCCTCAAGCTCAGGCCGGGTTTCGCGGGCAAGGACGTTCGCCAGCTGTGGGAGTGCCGGCCGCGGAGCTTCAATCCGCATCTCCGGCAACTGCATCTGGGTCACATCGCGGATGGGCAGTCCCATTGCGATGGCTTCCCGAAGCCGCCGTTTGCGTTCCTCTTCCCATCCAGCCGCCGTATATGGCGACGGAATGGGGCCGCTATACGGCAAACGACCCGTAAGCGACCCCGGCAACCGGGGGGTGGTGCCAAACGGTAGGTCCGGCCGGAACGGAGCAGTCATTCGCTACGGAGCGTTAGAGGGTTAATCCCACTCGTCTTCTTCCATCGGCCGCGGCACGGACCGACTGCCACCCGCCCGCATCAGCATCCGGCCAATCTCCGCGTCCGTGATGCCACGGTACTGCATCCGGATGTCATTGACCAGTTGCTGGCGGGATGCCTTTTCGGTCGGATTGTTCGCCAGCGCCGGGTCGTTCAGGAACCGACGGTAGGCTACCAGCCCAGCACCCGTCTCCGTGCGGCTCGGCGGCCGCTCGCTCGGCGTCGTCGTCCGCGCAGGGAGTCCGGCAATCGGCTTGAATTTGCCCGTATCCACATCGACAATGACGCCGCGGGTCGGGTCGTACTGCGTCCGAGGCTTCGGCGCTTCATCCGGCATTCCAAGTCGGGCCGCCAGCGAGGCCGTGGTAACATCACCGCCACCGCCAAGATACTCGCCAATCTGCGCCGTCGTCGGCTGGCCCTTGAACAATCCCCGCGCCATCTCGCGCTGTTGCATCGCCTCGTCCAGCTTGCGCTTCCGCTCTTCCTCAATCGCCATCCGCTCGCGGGCCTGCGTGGCCCCGGTGAACGCGCCACCGAGGCCGGCCATCAGCTGCGTCAGCCATTCGTTTGCCATCACATCACCCCGTAGCCATAGGCGTTATAGGGATTAAACATCGCGCCCAGCTGCTGGAACATCAGCGGACTCATCGCGGCCTGCGTCCCCGTCCCCAGTGGAATCTCTAGCGGGTTCGTCGTCGAGCCGCCGCCAGTCACCGGCAGGTTCGGGGCCGGCATCTCCGGGGCCGACGGCATTGGCGCGGGTGGCACGGTGCCAATCGGTCCCGTTGCCGTGGCCGTCGTGGTGGGCGTCGTGCTACCGCCCAGCCCAAACCGCCCCAGCACCATCTGTAGCATCTCCGGCGACCCGCCCGCCATCAGGCCAGCCAGCTGGGTCAGCATCTGGTTCCGGGCCATCTCCTGCTGGGCCGCAAACTGCCGGGCCGCCATCGTCTCCTGCCCACCGTACATCCCGGTGA
>Ga0315901_10003489_pt1 | contig 20382 bp, 17 predicted proteins | sample LakEriMetagenome_10_FD_203761 | JGI IMG/M metagenome (GOLD analysis project Ga0315901, IMG submission 203761) | Freshwater fungal communities from buoy surface, Lake Erie, Ohio, United States - Buoy 2 MA116 | ecosystem: Environmental > Aquatic > Freshwater > Lake | place: USA: Lake Erie, Ohio... | reverse complement strand
TCTTCTTTTGATAATGTTGTTTCAACACCTATAATATATTTTGGTAAAATACCTTTAGCACTTAATAATCCAGCTGATGAATCTTCAAATACAATTGCATTTTCTGCAACACATTGTATAGTTTCTAAAGCATATTTGTATGGATCGGGATATGGCTTTGGATTTTTACATTCATTTCCTATAACAAGTGAATGAATACAATCATTTATTTGAATATAATTTAAAATATTTATTGCTGTATCTCTATTACAATTTGTAACAATACAAATTTTTCTTCCCAATTTATACAAATATTTAATATAATCAACAGCATTTTCTATTATATGAATCTGATGAATGTATTTTTTAAATAATTCATTCTTTTTATTAGAAACAGATGTATAATCATTACAATTAGATAATAATCTTTTTAATACAACAGAATCATCATTACCATATATATAATTATTATATATATCATCCGTTACATTAATATGATATTCATTTAATATTTCTTTCCAAACTATTTTATAAATATGATCAGTTAATACTAAAGTACCATCTAAATCAAATAAATAACATAGATTTTGCATATAAATAAAATGTTCAACTTGCTCAGGTGTACCTAATGATACATAGGCATTTAAGTCTATACAAATCCCATTAAAAACATGTCCATCATCTATCATGGCTTTTATTATACAAGATGTATAATATTCATTGTTAAATCTAATATCTTTATCAATGATATGATTTGCGTATTTAAATAAAAGATGAATGTCTTTAAATAAATAGGCTCCTGTGTTTGCATTGTTACTTATTTTTTGTTTTTCAATAATATCAACGATAACATTATTCTCATTCATTTTAATATATGAAAATTTTGGTTTATCATTATTCGTATTTTCTTTGAAATAAAAGACACTATTATTAGGTGCATTTCTAGCATCAAATAATATATCACGAATATAAAATGTATCACCATCCAATAATAAACATGGATATTTTTCTCGTTCAGTGTTTAAAATATAAGGTAATCCTAATGAAATAGTTTCTACAGCACCCTTTGTATAATAATCTACTTTAATCAATTGTATATTGTATTTCGTATTTATAAAATTAGTAAATCCAAAATTATCCAGGGATTCATGGTAAATAATATATATTTTATCATCATTTTTAATATTTAAATTATCTAATGTATAAGAAATTATTTCTTTATCTAATACTTTTATAAGTGGTTTAGGATTTTTGTATCCATTGTCAGAGAATCGTTTACCAATACCACACAATGGAATGATAATATTCATATTACAATATTTGACTATATATTTTTAAATAAATAAACGAAAAATTAATTTAACGGCTATAATTAGTATAATAGAGAGGTATGTTTATTATATTAAAAAATGATTTTGTTAATAAAAAAAAGTCAATTGAAAATATTATTTACGGTAATGACAGTGATAAACATGTAAATAATTATTTAAACGAATATTTAAACGATTTGAGCGATGATAATAAAGACGAATCGATCGTTTATTTTATAGATGAAAATGCAATTAAAATGAAAAAGACAATAAACAATAAGGGTTATCTTTATAATTCAACTAAATTTGAAATAACAAATGTTATCGAATTAGAATCAATAGAATATAACCCAAGATTTGTAGATACAACACCTAAAATAGACAATAAAACATTATGGGAAAATTTAAATACTGAAATAAACAATCGTGTTTTAAAAAGTATGGACAAGGATTCTCTTTATCAAATTTACGTATCATTAGATAATAATTTAAGATTAAAACATAAATGGACAAGAAATGACTTTATTAATATCTTGAATGAATTATTAAAGAATTTCAAAAAAGAATTATATAGTTCTGTAACTAAAAAATTAAATAGATATAAAACTCGCAAAACGGTATAACTAATCGTCAATTTCATTATTTAAGAATCTCATATATTCATATGTGGCATTTTCTTTAAAAAATCTAGTTCTTAAATCTTTTATATTTTGTGGATTACATTTGTTCAATTCTATATCTGTGATATCACCATCTATTTTTAAATCGATATTTACATCACGATTACTTATTTTAAACTGGTTATTATCAACATCATTTTCTTCATCTATAATATCTATTTTTTGCATTTTATTAATAACATTCTCTATATTGATTTGTGAATTTATAAATTTTTTTTTAAAATTATTTAAAACTAATGAATGTATTTCTGGGCTTGTAACATTTAATGAATCGTATGTTTTAAATATCTTTGATAAAAATTTAAATGCTATAATTCTATCTCTTCTATATAAACACATTTGTTGTTGTATATCATGATATAATTTACTAAATTCAGCAGCGGCCTTTTTATGATGAATTGCCTTATTTGCATGTTGTAAAAAATGCATTAAAACACTTAACAAGGTCACAATATAAGTTAAAATATATTTAAGAATAGTTGTATAATAAAAATCTGGAAATGTTGTAATCACACTTAATAATGTAGAAAATGTAATTAATATAACCTTTATTGTATTATGTATTCTATTACATAATCTAGCTGAACGTTCATGCATATATTTATAACTTATAGCATTTTCTCCTATACTTATTATAATATTTTCGGTTTTATCATTCCATCCTTTGTTAATATTCTGTTTTTTTGACTTTGATATTATTTCCTTTAATATTTCCTCATTATCATCATCTGTTTTTTCATCCATTTTATCAGTTGACATAAGTTCATCATCGTATGCATATACAACATTTGTATTAGGGATGTCCATTAAAAAATAAAGTTTGTTATCTTTAAATAAAAATTGATTATTGCATACAAAATTGAAATTTAAAATAATAATTAAAAAGTAATAAAATGAAGATATTAAAGCGTGATGGAACTTTTGAGGATTTAAGTTTTGATAAAATTCTTTTTAGATTAAAAAAGTTGGCAAATGATAATACGTTAGGAATTCTTAAAACTATAGATCCAGATTTAATTGCTCAAAAAACTGTATCTAGTATTTATGATGGAATTTCATCTTCACAATTAGATGAAGAAGCAGCTAGAATATCGATTGGTATGATTGAAAATATAGAATATTCTAGATTAGCATCTAGGATTATTATTAGTAATATTCAAAAAAATACATTAAATTCTTTTAGTGCTGTTATGCAATTATTATATGATAATAAAGATAAGACTGACAATCATGCTCCTATTATTACAAAAGAAATGAATGATATTGTTCAAAAAAATAAAGAAATTATAGATGAAAGTATTGATTATTCTAGAGATTACCTCTTTGATTATTTTGGATATAAAACTATTGAAAAAAGTTATTTACTTAAAATTAAAAATAAGGTTGTAGAAAGACCACAACATTTATATATGAGAGTTGCTATTCAAGTTCATAAAGATGATATTCCAAATGTAATTAAAACGTATAATCTTATTTCCCAACATTATTTTACTTTTGCAAGTCCTACTTTATTCAATAGTATGAGTCATTTAAATAATTTGAGTTCATGTTTTCATGAAGATACTCTTATTTCAACAGAAAGAAGAGGTGTAGTAAGAATTGCAGATATAGTAGTTGGTGATTATGTAGTGACGCATTTAGGAAATGTTAAAAAAGTAGTACAAACACATAAAAATTTATTAGGAAATAGAACATTATATGAATTAAAAATTGCTAAAACACCTGTTATAAAAGTAACTGATAATCATATGTTATGGTGTATTAGTGTTAAAGATAAATTTAAATTACCAAAATGGATATCTGTTGAAGATTTAAGTGATGGTGATTATGTGTCTATACCAAATAGACAAGTTGAATCTAATACTTTATGTACTGCAAAAAGTTATCACTACATGAGAAAATTAGCAATTCTTGAAAAAACAAAGATTGATTTACCAACCACATTTTTTGAACTTGATCGTGATACATTATACAATACTTTAAAAACTTTTACAGATGAAAAAACAATGAGTAAATATATAACTATTCCATCATTACATAGATTACGTAATTTAAATATTCCTGTTCCTTTAGATAGGGAAATTACTTTTAATGAATTAAAACAAATATTATATTATTTGGATGGTGATACAGAAATTCGTAAATGTAATCGTTGTGTATTTTTAAAATATGAAAGTAAAACAAAAATAGAAATGTCTCCTGACGAATATGTTTATACATTAGGTGTTGAACACGACCATAGTTATAATGTAGGTGGTATTGTAGCACAAAATTGTTTCCTTTTAGGTACATCTGATTCTGTAGATGGAATGTATAAAACAATAGCCGATTGTGCACGAATTAGTAAAGTCGGTGGTGGTATAGGATTGCATGTTTCAAATATAAGAGCTAAAGGAAGTGTTATTAGAGGTACAAATGGTATTAGTGATGGATTAATTCCTATGTTAAAAGTGTACAATGAAGTTTCTTTACATATTAATCAATGTTTTACACCAAATACATGGGTATATTCTAAAGAAGGTCCTAAACAAATATTAAATGTATCTACAGATGATGAATTAATTACAATTGATGGTTCATTTAAGAAAGTTAATCAAGTTATTAAAAATTATATTAAAAAAGACATTGTTGAGATTGAAACAGAGTTGACGTCTTATCCTATTACTGTAACAAAAGAACATGATATTTATGTTATTAAAAAAGATAAAAATTCAATAGTAAAAATGGAACCACAATTTTATCCTGTAAGTGAGCTTGAAGTAGGTGATTTAGTGGGTTATCCTATTCCTAAATATACAAAAAATAATTATACATATGATTATGACTTTTGTAAATTTTATGGTATTCTTATTACAAATTTAATTAATACTTCAAAAACAAATAATAATTTATGTATGATGTTTACATCTACAACATATAATGTGAATTTAACATTTATAAAAAGATATTTAGAAAGTAAAGGAGTTACTTATCAGAATAATTCTCATACAATTCATTGGGATAATTCATTCAATAAATATTTGGGTATTACAAATGATATGTTATATGACAAAAATAACAATATTTGTATGCATCCAGACTTTTTACATTTACCAAATGATAAATTAAAATATTTAGTTGATGGTGTAAATTCCAATTTTGTACATTTAAAGAACAATGACATATTATCAATGCAAATTAAATATATTAATCTTAGATTAAATACTTTATCAGATACTACAGTTGAAAATAATGGTTTAATATGGTGTAAAATTACAAAAATACAAGATGTATATTATGAAGGACATGTCTATGATTTTAATATGATTGATAATCATAATTATTTAACTGATATGGGATTAGTGCATAATAGTGGACGTAGAAAGGGTTCTTTTGCAATTTATTTAACACCTGACCATCCTGATATTTTAGAATTTTTGGATTTACGTAAGGGTCAAGGAAATGAACAAATGCGTGCAAGAGATTTGTTTTTAGCAATGTGGATATCTGATTTATTTATGGAAAAGGTCCAGGAAAATGGTGATTGGTATTTAATGTGTCCTGATGAATGTCCTGGGTTAAATGATGTATATGGTGATGATTATAAAAAATTATATTATAGTTATGTTGAAAAGGGTATGTATAGATCTAAAATTAAGGCTCAGGAAATTTGGATGAAAATTTTAGATTCACAAATGGAAACAGGTGCACCTTATATGTTATATAAGGATTCTATAAACAAGAAAAACAATCAAAAGAATATTGGTATCATTAAATCAAGTAATTTATGTGTAGAACCTGATACAATGATTTTAACATCAGATGGTTATTATACGATTTCATCATTAGAAAACAAAAGAGTACAAGTGTGGAATGGTCGTGAATTTACAAAGACAGTAATTAAAAAGACTGGTACCAATCAATCTTTAATGACAATTATGTTTTCAAATGGATGTCGTATAACATGTACACCATATCATAAATTCTATAATGATAGAGGTAGAAAGATTGAAGCATCAAATTTAAAAATAGGAACACAATTAATAAAATACGAGTTACCAGTAGTAACGTCAGCTACTATATTAAATGATGCTTATTCAATTGGTAAGGAAATGAGTTTAATTTGTCAAGTTGATTCTACAAATAATGAACAAATGACAGAAGAAATATTATCAGAAAATGTTAAAGAAATAATAGTCCCAATTAATTATAATATTAAAAGTAAGATTCTGTGGTTAAATGGACTATTACATGAAAGTATAGGATTCTACAATGAAACTCTGAATAAAAAGGCCATTACATTACATTCTGTTTATGTAACATTCTTTGAGAAAACATTGCTTATGCTTCAAACATTAAGTTGTCATCCTGTTATTATAAATAATGGAACCTATTATTCTTTAATTATAAATGATTTTGATATTCAAACACTTATTAATCATGGATTAATTTATAAAAATGAATACATATGTTTAAATGATGAAGAATTTAAAACCTATTATTATCCTAAAAGTGAAAATATATTTGTGACAAATATCATTTTGAATGATAAAATTTGTGATACATACTGTTTCAAAGAAACAAATAGAGGTATGGGTATTTTCAATGGTGTATTAACAGGTAATTGTAGTGAAATCACATTATATTCAGATGATAAAGAATATGCTGTATGTTTTACAGGTGATACTCTTGTATTAACAAAAGAAGGATATAAACGTATTGATCAATGTGATAATGAATCTGTATTATCAGTATATTCTGATGATACTAATTTTAATGAAACAAATGAATATGCTCAATGTAAATTGATAGACAATGGTGTTAAAGATGTATATGAACTTGAATGTATGCAAGGAAACAAGATTAAATCTACTTCAAATCATCTTTTCTTAACATACAATGATGGACAATATAAATGGAAACAATTAAAACATTTATCTATTGATGATAATATTATAATTTGTGACCATTATATATTTGGTAAATTTATTCATAAAGAATTTACAAAGGTAAAATCTATTATATATAAGGGTAAAGAGCGTGTATATGATTTAAATGTTCCAAAGACTCATAATTTTATTGCGGAAGGTTTCATTGTGCACAACTGTAATTTAGCAAGTGTAGCATTACCAAAATATGTAGAATATGATGAGAATAATAAACCATTCTTTAATCATCAATTATTATTTGAGGTTGCAAAAGATATTGTTTTACCTATGAACAATGTTATTGATTATAATTATTATCCAACACCCGAAACTAAATTTAGTAATTTTAGTCACAGACCAGTCGGCATAGGCTGTCAAGGATTGGCCGACGTGTACATCAAGATGAGATATCCTTTTGAAAGTGAAGAAGCAAAGCAATTAAACAAGGAAATATTTGAAACTTTATATTTTGGTACATTAACTGGTAGTTTAGAACTTTCAATGAGAGATGGACCATATTCAACATTTGATGGTAGTCCATTCAGTGAGGGAAAATTACAGTTTGATTTATGGAAAGAACATGATAATATAGATTTATCCAAATATATATCTGGAAGATGGAATTGGGATGAATTAAAGGAAAAGATTAAAATACATGGTGTAAGGAATTCTACATTATTGACATGTATGCCTACAGCTAGTTCAGCACAAATAATGGGTAATAGTGATACAATGGAACCAATTGATAGTTGTATTTATAAAAAGCGTGTGTTATCAGGTGAATATATCATAGCAAACAAATATTTAGTCCAAGAATTGACATCATTGGGATTATGGAATAAACAAATGAAAGATTTAATTATAGCAAATAATGGTTCTATTCAGAACATAAATAGTATTCCAAATGATATTAAAGCCTTGTATAAAACTGTATGGGAAATGTCCATGAAAAATATAATAGATCAATCGGCCGATAGAAGTGTATTTATTGACATGACACAAAGTCTCAATCTATTTATGCAACAGCCAAATTATAAAAAATTAACAAGTATGCACTTTTATGCATGGAATAAAAAACTAAAGACCGGTATGTATTATTTACGTCAAGTTTCAAAGGTAACAGCTGGTAAATTCAGTGTAGATCCTGAATTAGAAAAGAAACTAAGAGAAACCAAAATATCATCAAACCAACAATCATCACCACAACCACCAGAAGAATGTGAAATGTGCAGTGCTTAAATTATAAAAAATATATTAAATTAATTATTCTTATATACAATACGATAACCTGCTTTTTGTTACAATAATAAATAAAAACCATTAAATTAAAATATTGTGCGTTAATAATAATATTTTAATTTAAATATAAACGAGTATATAAATATATATATTAAATAAAAATATTACAAATGAATACTTTAATTAAACAAGAAACAGTTAATTTTAACACCTTAGTTACTACTAATTCAACACAAAGTTTGAACTTCCAATCAAAACTAATAGATGAATTAAATACAACTTTTACAGAAGATGAACAAAAATGGTATATTGCAAATTTATACGTATATTTAAATTATCACCCAACAAATGATTTTCCTATTAATTTGGATGATGTATATAGAATGATAGGTTTTGCAAATAAAGGTAATGCGATGGTTACAATTAAAAATAATTTTATTGAAAACGAAGACTATAAAAAGCAGCTTTTGCGTACGCAAAAGCTGGTTAAAAATAACAAAAGTCTAGGTGGTTGTAAATTTAGCGATGAAACAATTATGTTAAATATAGATACATTTAAGAATATTTGTATGATAGCAAAGACGGATAAAGCCAAAGAAATTAGAAAATATTATGTGAAATTGGAGAATATTTTTAATAAATTAATTAATGAAGAACACAAACAACATCAATTAGAACTTCAAGAAAAAGAATCTAAATTAATTCAACAAGAAGAAGAAACACAACAATTATTAAAGAATATGACTCACCAACAAAAGATAGATAAACATAATTATTTAATAGAAAAATTTAATAATAAAAAGTGTGTATATATAGCAGAAATAACACATGAATTAATTAAAATAGGTTCATCTAAAGAAATAAAAGAAAGATGTAAAGGCTTAAGTAGTGAATTTGGTAATTGTATATTTTTAGACATTTTTGAACACAATGATTATATAAAAGTTGAATCTAATATTCTTGTAAATGTTAAACCGTATTTATATAAATTACCAGTAAATGGTAATATTTCTAAAGAAATAGTAAAATTAACAGATGATTTTAATTATTCTCAATTACATAATATTGTTAAACAACACATGAATATAACTGAATTTTTATCACCAAAAGAATTATTCGAATATAGAAAATTAGAAGTTGAAAGTAAAAAATTAGATTTTATGAATACATTAATCAAAAATGGTGAGTCAATAGATTCTATAATACAACTTTTAAAAGTAAATTCATCATTGAATTTAGAAAAAGAAGAAGTAAAAGAAGAAGTAAAAGAAGAAGTAAAAGAAGAAGATAATGAAAACAATGGTAATAAAACAGTATTAATGTCACGACAATTATTAAATACCCCTGTTTTATTTAAAGCAAAGAAACCAAGAGGGCAAAAAATTTTAAAAATTGACCCAAATAATTTAAATATTATTATTAAAACGTATGATAGTATGTCTTATTTATTAAGAAGTGATGAATGTAAATGTTTTAGTAAATCAAGTATTCAAACGGCTATTAAAGATGCAAGAATTTATAAAGGATTTCGATGGAATTTTATAGATAAAGAAACAAAACCAACTAATCATTATAAATCTAATTCACCTATAAGAGAAACTATTTTAAAATTGAATGAAACAAAAGATACCATTTTAGAATCTTATATTTCAAAAGATGAAATAGCAAAAATTTATAAAATAGGTAAACTAAAAATGACTAATATAATTAGAAATGAAGAAAAATATGACAACTGCTATTTTATAGAATATAGTAAATGTCCGCATGATATAATTGAAAAATATGATAAACCTATTATGGGTATTAGTAGTGTAAATGCTAAAAGAATAAAACAAATAAATCCAGTTACAAAAACAGAAATTATTTTTAATTCTCTTATAGAAATATATATAAAATACGGTTATGCAAGTAAAACAATTATTAACGTAATTGAAAATAAATTAATTTATGGCGGATGTTTATGGGAATATATTTAATTAACATAGTAATACATACTGTGCTTAAATTATTATTCAAAATAAAAAATATATAAAAAATATATAAAAAATATATACATAATATATACAACAGTATGTCTAGATTTAAACATCTTAATATGATAGGAATGAACTATAATCAACATTTTAAAAATTCAATATATTATTCATTTACATCATTAAAAGCATCTTATTATTTTTTAATACATTCTATTTATCCTGATATATATACTACATCAGGATCAAACACCGTAAGAAAATTAAATAATTTAATTGAACAACATGCACATACTACACGTATGAAACAATTATTTACAAAATACAATAAATAAATTTCTTATTTTATTATTTTTTATTTCTTAAAGAATAATATAACATGAGTATACCCAGAAAATCAAAATCAAAAGTTAGAATTCCTGTTACAAAAGGAAAATTAGAAGATTATTCATTATCAGATACAATGGAACATAGAAGAAAAATTTTACGTAAATTAGCTAAAAGAGATACATGGGAAGAAATTGTAAAGAGATTAAATGTATTGTATATATATAATAAAAATAGATATCCTGAAAATGCAATGAAATTTAAAAGAGATATGAAATATATTCAAAGATTATATGAAAAAGAACGTTCATCACCATTGTACAAGTCAATGTCTAAACGCAAGTCAAGAATATCTAAACGCAAGTCAAAGTCGAAACGCAAGTCTTCTTACAAATCAAGAAGATAATATAAAGTAATGTCATTTATGTAAATTTAATTTAAAATTAATATTTATATTAACTTTAAATGTTATCTGAATTCGAGATTTCAAATGATGAATATATAAATAAAAAGCCGTATCCTCATTATTATCAAGATAATATTTTGGACGAACAATTTGCAAAAGAATTACAATCTGAAATTATGAATTTACCTATAGAAATGTTTGATAGATATGATAATCCATTTGAACAAAAATATACATTGAGAGATAAAAATAAATATCCACCAAAATTACAATCATTAATTAATTATCTTATAAGTGATGTATTTGTTTCAAAACTTTCATCATTTACAGGACATCAATTGCTAGTAGATACTACAAAAAATTTCTATGGTGTTCATATGTATAAAGAAAATGATAAATTAGATATTCATGTTGATGCTGGAATTCATCCTGTTTTAAATTTAAAAAAACAAATTACCTTAGGAATTTATTTAAGTTATAATTGGACCTATGAAAATGGATGTGCGTTGGAAATATGGAGAGGTGAAGATTCACATGTAGAAAAACCAAAAATTTATGAATGTGTTACTAAAATACATCCCATGTTTAATAGATTGATTCTTTTTACATGTACAGATAATGCATGGCATGGGAATCCAGATCCAGTGCATATTGAAAACAATACAAATTCCAAACGTATATTTATAACATTATCTTATTTGAGCAATGAAATAGACAACTATAATAATAAAAGAAAAAAGGCATATTTTATAGCTCGTCCAAATGATCCAGAAGATTTAAATAAAGATAAATTGCGTGAATTACGTGCAAATCCTGAAACATGTAATTTAGTATATAGGACTAACTAATATAAGTCTGGACAAAGACTCACTAAATAAAAAATGAAATTTAAATTTTTGACAAACTAAATTAAAAATGAAAACACGCAGTAATAAGTTGTATTCTGATGACGCTATTTTAAAGAAAACAAAAAATATTGTTCATGATAAAAATTATGAAAAAGTTTTAGATAAATTTATGGATAATATTGAATCTATTTATGATGGTAGTTTTTTTGAACGTATTCCTATTGAAGATCAACGTGAAAAAATAAAAAATCAATTTACTTTACATGATTTGAAAACATTAAATATTAAGATGAATAGTATGCGTAATTTGTATAAAAATTCATCACCAAGTGTTATAGATATTTTGAATTTAAATATTCCAACAAAACAAAAACAATTTTTATTAGAAAAGATACATACATTTGTTAATTCAGAAATATTAACAGGTGAATATAACAGTAATTTAAAAATTTTGGATGATATGATTAATAATAAAATTGATGATTCTATTATTCAATTAGAACAAAAAATTATAGAATTAAGCGAAACATATGGTTCAAATAATGAGTTAAAAAATAAAATATTAACATCCAACATGTCTATGCAAAATAAAATCATTGCGTATAACAAATTTAAAATTTTAGCATCATGTAAAGACGAAAGTGATTCAGAATATTTTAAATATAAAACATGGATTGATTCTTTATTACAAGTTCCATTTAATATATATAAAAAACATAATATAGATATTTCAAATACAGAAGAAACAAGAAAATATTTAAAAAATATTCGTAATACATTGGATAATAAATTGAGTTTCTTGGAAAAACCCAAAGATCAATTAATGAATATGATTATTCATTCTTTGAAAAATGAAAATGCTCAATTTAATGCTATCGGTTTGCATGGTGTAAAAGGTGTTGGTAAAACAAGTTTAATTAGTAGTATTTCCAAGGCAACTGATAGGCCATTTAGAATTATTAGTTTGGGTGGTGAATCGGATGTTTCAGTTATAAATGGTCATAATTTTACATATGTAGGAAGTATTCCTGGTAGAATTATAGACATTTTAAAAGAAACTAAATGTATGAATCCTATTATTCTATTTGATGAATTAGATAAAGTATCTGAATCACCACAAGGAAAAGAAATTATAGGAGCATTGATACATTTAACAGATAGTACTACAAATAAAAAATACACATATGATAGATACTTTTCAGGTATAGAATTTGATCTTAGTAAAGTTATGTTCTTTTTTACATATAACGATGCTTCTAGTATTAATAAAATTCTAGCAGACAGATTATATAAAATAGAAATTCCTAACTATAGTGATAAAGAAAAATTCACTATTACTAAAGAACATTTAATTCCTGAAATATTAAATGAATATTTCTTTAAACCTGAAGATATTATATTTAATGATAATATCATTAATTATTTAATTAAAAAATCAAATGAAAATGGTGGAAAGGAAGGAATGAGAGATATTAAACGTAAATTACAAATTATTATTTCAAGAATTAACGTTCTGACCCTTACTGAAAAATCTGATAATATTATTAAATTAAACTATAATTGTTTATATAATAAAACATTACCTATAAATCTTACAACTGAAGATATTGATATTTTACTAAAAAATAGTGATAATAATGAATCAAATATAAATAATGATGTACCATTTCATATGTATATGTAATTGTAATCACCAATTTAGTACTTTATCATTTTCACTTACTGTATTTTTCTTACTTCTTCTTTTTCTTGGTTTTGGTTGCTTTTCAATTTCTACATCTTTATTATTATCTTTATCATCAATATTAATTTCATTTGTTTGATTAATATTTGATTCTGTAAGAACTTCTTCTACAACTGGTGGTGCTTCTTCAACAATTGGTGTTTGTATTTCTTCAACAATTGGTTCTTGTATTTCTTCAACAACTGGTGGTTCTTGTACATCTTCGAGTTCTTCTTTGATTTCATCATCTGTTTCTGGAACTAGTTCTTCAACAACAACATCTTCTAGTGTAGAATCTTCAACAGTATGTTCATTGATTTCACTTTCATAACTATCATCAGTTTCATCATCTGTGTCTGTATCATCTGAATTGGTCATTGTTTCATCAGAATCATCTTTGTCATCTAATTTTGTATCATTATAACTTATGTTATTTGGTGTAATAACTTTCTTTGGTGGTGGTGATTTTTGACTATTATAATGATAAAACGTTGATAATAATAAATCAACACCTACAACGTAAATAATAATATTATTGAAAAATGGCAACAATGAATTATTAAAAAAGTAGAAATAACTATATATTACACCATACAAAATTAATCCTATAATAATGGAATATGTCGTAACATTCATATTTTTTGGTAAAATATTCGTTGATTGTAAAACATACTGCGTAATTACAAACATTATTTAATTTTAATTATTAAATAAAAAAAAAACAATAAACGAAATTTATTTATATGATTCACATACTGAAAAACAGTTACCATTTTTACATGCCATAGTACATATATTACCTACAATTTTATTTATTTCTCTTTCTGATTCATCCATACGAACATTTCCAAATTTATCAACATATTTTAATGTAGGAAATCCTCTAAATTTTAACGCATCTTGTAATTCCTTTGTAATTTCTTCGCTTTCAACTGCGACACATGGATAATAAACGCCATTTGCGTTTAATAATTTTGATAAACGTTGATATTCAGGTTTAAATCTGACACAATGTCCACACCAATGTGCATGTATTAATAACATACCTGGTTTATTCCATTCGTATTTTTTTCCATTAATATTCATGGATGTTATAGTAGCATTACCATTTGAAATTTTAAAATTATTTTTAGTTAAATTTGATGTAATATTCTCCATATATACATATATATATTGTAATTAAATAAATTTATTTAATTAAAATAATATTTAAAAACCAAAGATACGAAATAATGGAACTGATGCTATATAATAATCACTTAATTTATTTTTAAGATTATAAGTATCTTCTGGCATAAATGATTTTACGAATATAATTCTCTTTTTATAAGGATCTATTATAATTTTTCCATCACTTGGAGTTTTCCATGACCATAAAATATCTTTAAATTCAGAATATAAAACAATATTTCCATCATTTTGATATATTAAATGTGCTGGTGCATTACATACACTTTTTTTTATAGTATTATCTATTTGTTTTATATCTAATGAATAATCATATAATATTAATTGACCATCATCTGTAATATATAATAAAAATTTATTATTCATTGATATTAATCCATCACATTGGAAAAGAGTTTCACCTTTATTTAATGATGTTTTAGTAGATGTAAGTACTTTATATATACTATATACCATTTTATACAGTATGTTATTTTATATTTAAATTAATCTATTTACTTAATGGTACATCAGCTATAAAATATTGCTTTAAATCAAATCTCATAGTCATTGATTCTTCTGGCATATTTGATTTAACAAATACTAATTTTCTCGAATTAGTATCGATCATAAATTTACCATCATTTGGTGTCCTCCATGACCATAAAACATTATTATTATCATCGTATAAAACAAGATTTCCATCATTTTGATAAATTAAAAATGCTGGTGAATTACTACTACTTTTATTTGGTGTTTTATCCCTTTCTTTTTCATCATTTTTGTCATATAATACTAACAGACCATCATTATTTATATATAATACAAAGGTTTCATCTAGAGAAATCAATCCATCGCATTGGAAAAGAACTTCACCTTTTGTCAATGATTTTTTATTTGGTTTGTTATAGTCACCACCTTCACCTTTTGCTTTACAATCATCATAATCATTAGTATTAATTGTGTCAGAACTTGGACCAAAATTATTAGAACTTCCATCAGTTGATAATCTTCCTTTATTAGATAAATAAACACGTTTACCTTTTGTTCCTACATCTGATTTCTTATATAATATAGCGTTAGCTTTATCCTTTATAATTAAATTATCATTCTCAAACATCATTGAATATGGTTGTGTACCTCTATTTAATTGACCACCATCTTGATTTGAAGCCCAAACAAAATTTTTGTTTTTATTATCATATAAAACAGCATTACCATCACTTTGTAAAACAAATTTAAATCTTTTATTTTTAGATTGAATTCCTTGACATTGAGTTAATTGATCAAAGCGATCATCATCACTTAATAATGTATAATTACCATCAAAATTGACACATGCTGGACCTTGTTGTGGTAGCTGCTGTTGTTGTTGTTTTAGTTTTTCATTTTCATCCTTAAGAGCTTGAACTTGTCCTTGTCCTAAAAGAGCTCCTTGAATAAACGCATTAAACCCAGATCCTTCCCAATCACTTCCACCTTGTGGTCCTGTACCTGTATAATAATATGTGAATTTTGGGTCATTCACAGGTTTAAAATTTGAAACTGATGAATTTTTAAACCAACAAGATTGCCCATCTGTTACAAAACCAACACAATTAGGTATATTGTCACACCTAGATTGACATGTATTACTATTTCCCGCTTCCTTTTGAATATCAGCTCCATAATAATCAGTTCTTGCATAACTTTTATAAACTCTTGCAGGATTTGTTTTTGGTACTGCTGTTGTAGTTGTAGTTGTCAATGTTGTTGTAGTTGGAACAAATGTTGTTGTTGTATTTGTATTTGGTGTAAAAGTTGTTGTTGTAGTCGTTGTATTTGTATTTGTATTTGTATTTGTATTTGTATTTGTATTTGATGGAAATCCAACAGTTAAAGGTTGATTAATTTGTAAATTATCACAATCTACTTGTGGATTATATCTTTTAAAATCATCGAAAGATATATTATTCTTTTGTGCAATATTCCAACAGGAATCACCTTGCTTAACATTATATACATTTCCTATTTTTACATCAGCTGGTTTAACACATATTTTTTGTCCAATTTGAAGTTCGCTGCATTTAATTAATGGTGGATTTAATTGTTGCAATTGACTTACAGTTAGATTATGCTTTTGAGCAATATCCCAACAAGTATCACCGGCTTTAACAATGTATGGGTCTGAACAGTATACGTTTGACATATATAATTTAAATAATAAAAAAAAAAATTGAAAAAGTAATTTAAAAAGTTATTTAGAAAGTTATTTAAAAAGATAACATTAAAAATGTCTATGTTAACATCCATTGAAAATCTTGTTTTATCCGAGTTAAAATTAGCTAAAGCTGGTAGAACTGTTAAATTGATTTGTGACAAACAACCTTTTAATTTAAAAACAAGTACATTATATTTACCTTTTGGTGTTAGTAAATATAAAAAACAATGGAGCAATTTTGATGAATACACAATTGATTGTTATGTTGATAGTAATACAAATGAAAATGTGCATTTTACAGAATTAAATAATAGAATTTTTGATTTAGTAAAAGAAAATACTCAATTATTTAATGTAAATGACGTTTCTGAATTGATTAATATGCCATTTTATCGTGAAAATAAAACTTTTCCAAAACTATTAAAATTACAATTACCAAGAGATTCAAATGGAAATTTCACAACTCAATTTTTTGATGAAACTGGTAAAATTATTATTGTAGATGAAAGTAATATTGATGAAATTTTATGTAAAAAAACATGTATAAAATCACTTATATCATGTTCTAAAGTATGGGTTTATCAAAATAAAGTAGGTTCTATTTGGAATGCTTTACAAATAAAACTATCACCTAAACAAACACAAGATGATTCAGAACATTCAGAAGATTTGAGTGAAAGTTCATCACATTCCAATAAAAGTAATAAAAGTAATGCTGGATCACTCTATACTAAAAATTTATTAATAGATGATGAATAATTAAGATCTCTTTACAGTTACTTTATATGTTGAATCATTATATTCAACTAATGAAGTTAAACTGGGAATTCCTGGGTTATATTCTAAAACATGTCCATTTAATTCAGCACTTTCTTTAATTTTATTTAAAAAATCATTGTCATCAGTAATAGGACCTTGATTAAAAACGGCTTCATCAAAAGTTTTTAAAAAAATATATTCATATACAATATTCGACATATTATTTATAATATTATAAAATAAAAAAAAATAACGAATTAATTTATTTTGGTAATTTAAAATTTTTTTTAGTATTATCGTCAGCGTGACACCACAACCAACAAACATGATGTTGTAATTCGTGTATTTTATCCTCTATTTTTTTATTTTCATTTTCTATATTATCAATTATATCAATTGTGTAGTCTATATTGATTTCACAATTTATACTTTCAGCGATTTTAATTAAAACTAACAATTCCTTTTTATTATATGCATCTAATACTTTAATGAATAAAGAATCATCTCCACCATTTTTATCTGGATGTGTCTTTAATGATAATTTCCTATAAATTTTATTTAACATATTTTTAAATTCTGAATTTTCTTCATTACCATTTTCATTTTCATTATGTAATGGTATTTCATCATTTTCATTAAATTGTGGTATATTTAAACTTGGCGATTGTGTAGCCTTTTCTTTTTTAGATTTTTCTTCATCTTTTTCATTTGGATTTAATTCAAAATATTCTTTTAAAAATTGTTCATTGAATTTTTTATACTTTAATTGTATCTCTTGTAAATAAACTTCTAAATAGTTATGTTTCATAATCAATCTATTTATTGTTAATTTATTCTCATCCATATTAGAATATATTTAGAATTTTATAATTTTAGAATTTTATAATTTTATAATTTTAATTTTATATTTTTATAATTTTATATTTTTATAATTTTATAATTTTATAATTTTATAATTTATTAAATTCAAACCGTTTTTTTAATTTATTTTATATAATAAAATATGTCACACACAAGACATTCTAAAAAATCTTCTAAAAGATATTCATCTGAATTAGACGACATTAATAATAGTGTAATTAATTCAATCATAAGATTAAGAAGTACATTTGATTATATTTCATTAAACAGAATAACATATAATAATAGAATATTTATATCACAATTATTAGAAGCATATAGTAATTTATCATATGATGATTTAGAAGATGTTAAAGTAACTATGAATGACAATGAATTTTCAAAATTAAAATCTATTGAAAATTATCAAGAAACAGAACAAACTTGTAGTATTTGTTTAGACACATTAAAGCATAATTGTGTAACTGAATTAAAATGCGAACATGCATTCCATAAAGATTGTATTAAATTATGGTTAACTAAACAAAATATTAAATGTCCAGTCTGTAGAATGCCTCAAAAAGATACTTAATTATTGACATACAACTCATCAACTACACAATGTATACCACATTTATCATTAGAACTCCATATATTTTTTACAAAAATAACAACCTTATCTATTTTTGTATCTTTATTTATTTTATTTAATTGGAATTTACATAAACTATCATTTACGTAAAATTGTAAATTATAATTAATATATTTATTAGGTGTCCATGTATTTGATATCACACATCTAAATAAATTTTTTTTTAATAAAGGATGTATTGTTGAAATTTTATCATTTAATATAATTTGACTTTTAAATTTTTCTATTAAATCATCAGATAATTTTGATAATTTTTCAACATCTTCATCTAAACATTTAAAAACCAGGTATTTAGAATTTATCTCATGTATTTGTGGTGATGTTAATACAATTTTCAAATGAGGTTTTAGGAAATAATTTTCATCATTTAAAACACTATTACTACTATTAGTTTGTTTTTTTCTAAAAAATGTTAAATTATCCATTATTATAATATACAATATATACATCACGTATATTTAACGCAGTGTATATTTAACGCGATACTATAAGAAATGACATACTTATAGAAAATAATAGTATTAATACTAATACAACAATAGCTATTATTTTGTTTATTTCATTTTCAAAGAATTTATTAAATTGATATGTAAAATCTTTTTGTGATTGAGTAGTTTGTGTAGGTTGTGGCTGAGGAGGTGCTGGTTGTATTTGAACAGGTGGTGGTAGTTGTACTTGTGGCTGAGGAGGTGGTGGTTGTATTTGAATAGGTGGTGGAATGTAAGGCGCAGACGTTGGTGGGATATATGGTGTTGGTGGTGGAATGTAAGGCGCAGACGTTGGTGGTGGAATGTAAGGCGCCGATGTTGGTTGTGGAATGTAGGGTGTAGACGTTGGTAGTCCTTGAGGTGGTGCTTGAATAACTTGCACAGGTTGTGCGGATGGTACTGATTCTAACATGAAACCACTTGATATAGCAGCTTTGTAAAATTCAAAATCTTCTTTATTCTGATAACTTAAAACTGGTAATCCGTATGATTTATTTTTTTCTGTGGCAACTTGATCTCTGTTGATAGCCCAAAAGGTGACTAATCCTATATTATTTTTTTTTGCGTATTCACTTACTATTCTAAAATCGCTGACTTTAAATATACTATAATCATCTTGTGTCCCAATCATAGGACATAGACCTACCATTCTATATAATTCAGCATTAGATTTATTAGGATACAAAGTCTTGAATAGTCCAACCATCATATCACCTATTTCACAAGCTATTCCACCCCATGTTTTACCTGGTGGTGGTAATCTTTCATCATTCCATTTTGCAGGACTAGGATTCATATAATAATCCATTGCCATACCATTTACAATATTAATATTAACACCAGCTGTTATTGCATCTTTTAATAAAGTCATACACCCTTGATCT
>Ga0315901_10003483_pt1 | contig 20419 bp, 24 predicted proteins | sample LakEriMetagenome_10_FD_203761 | JGI IMG/M metagenome (GOLD analysis project Ga0315901, IMG submission 203761) | Freshwater fungal communities from buoy surface, Lake Erie, Ohio, United States - Buoy 2 MA116 | ecosystem: Environmental > Aquatic > Freshwater > Lake | place: USA: Lake Erie, Ohio... | reverse complement strand
GTCAGCGGCGGACGAGGGCGAGTGCCCGGTCGAGCTCGGCGGCGTCGAACTCGGGCCAGGGCCGGTCGGTGAAGTACACCCGGGCACCCACGATCTGCCACAGCATGAAGTTCGAGATGCGCAGCTCTCCGGAGGTGCGCACGAGCACGTCGACGGGCGGCAGGTCGGGCACGTAGAGGTGCTGGGAGATCGTCTGCTCGGAGATCGTCTCGCCGGCGCGGCGGGCTTGGTCCGCGGCGTGCACCAGCTCGGCGCGGCTGCCGTAGTCGAACGCGACGGTGAGCACCATGCCGGTGTTCTGCCGGGTGTCGTGGATCGCCTTGCGGATCGCCTGCTGCACGTACTTCGGGGTGCGCGCGTCGGGGCTGTCGAACGGCCGGCCCATCCACTCGATCCGGACGTTCAGCTCGTTGAGCTCGGCCACCCGGCCGAACAGCTTCTTGTGCAGCCCGAGGATGTGGCGGACCTCGGTGCGGGGGCGAACCCAGTTCTCCGTCGAGAACCCGAACACGGTGAGCCAGCCGACGTCGCGGGTGACGGCCACCCGCACGAGGGCGGCGAGGTTCTCCTCGCCCTCGGTGTGGCCCGCGGTGCGGGGCAGGCCCCGACGCCGCGCCCAGCGGCCGTTGCCGTCCATGATGCACGCGACGTGCACGGGGCGCGGGCTGCCGTCGGCCGGTCGGTCGGCCGGTCGGTCGGCCGGTGCGTCGGCGGTGGTCGGGGGCGGAACGGGTGAGCTCACGGCGGCGCCACGTTACCCGTCGCACCCCGACGGAACGGGGCGCCGGATGGGGCCGGATCGGGGTGCGCCGCGCGTCACGGTGTTCGTGACGCGCGCACGCGCCGTGGGAGAATGCGTCGATGGCACGCCCCGCCCACGATCGCCATGACGTCGAGCAGCAGGACCAGCCGCTGCACCACGTCATGGTCGTCGGCGGCACCGTGGCCGAGTGGGGCGAGCTCGACGATGCCCGCTGGCGCGAGCGGATCGAGGTCCTCGGGTCGCTCGCCGCCACCGCGGGCGCCCGCTGGCTCACGCTGCGGCCGTTCGAGCGCGGGGAGGGCGCAGATGCCGCCCGTCCGGTGCACCACGAGGTCGTCGAGCTCCACGGGTGCTCGGTGATCGTCGACCCGGTCCCCGACGGCCGCGAGCGTCTGGTGGTCACCCTGCGCAAGCTGGCGGAGAGCGACCAGCTGAGCGAGCCGGCGGTCGCGGCGGCGCTGCTGTCGCCGGCCACCACCGAGCCCGACCTCGTGCTGGTGCTCGGCTCGCCCGACCGGCTCCCGACGTCGCTGGTGTGGGAGCTCGCCTACGCCGAGCTGGTGTACGTGCCGGTCGCCTGGGCCGACCTCCGCCCCGAGCACCTCGCCGACGCCGTCGAGGCCTACCGCCACCGCCACCGCCGCTTCGGCGGCCTCGACTGAGGGTCGGCCGTGGCGAACCCGCTCTACCGCGACACCGGCGTGGTGCTGCGCACCTACAAGCTCGGCGAGGCCGACCGGATCGTGGTGGTCCTCACCGAGCACCACGGCAAGGTGCGGGCCGTCGCGAAGGGCGTGCGCAAGACGATGTCGAAGTTCGGCGCCCGGCTCGAACCGCTCAGCCACGTCCGGCTGCTGATGTACCAGGGCCGTGAACTCGACATCGTCAGCCAGGCCGATTCGGTGGAGACGCTCGCACCGCTCGTCGGCGACCTCGACCACCTCACCAACGGCCTGGCGATCGTCGAGGCCGTCGACCAGATCACCCTGGACCGCGAACCCGCGCCCCACGTGTACCGGATGCTGGTCGGGGCCCTGCGCACGGTGGCCGAACGATCGGGCCCGCTCGTGGTGCCGGCGTTCTACTGGAAGCTGCTGGCGTCGGAGGGCGTGCGACCCGAGCTCGACGAGTGCGTCCGGTGCGGTGCCACGGAGCCGCTCGTCGCGTTCGACGTCACCGAGGGCGGGGTGCTGTGCCGGTCGTGCCGGACGGGCGCGCCGATCTCTGCCGACGCGCTGGAGGTGACCCGCATGATCCTCGGCGGGCGGCTGAACGAGGCGCTCGACCTGCCGCCGAGTCCCATCACGCACGAGGTGGCCGGGCACGCCAACCGGGCGCTCGAACACCACCTCGAACGGCGCCTGCGCACCGTCGCGATGTTCGAGGCGCACTGACCTTCGCGACGCCGTGCCGCCTCCGGTCGTGCCCTGGGCGGTGACGGTCAGCAGTCCTCGTAGAGGTAGCCCGGGGTCTCGCCCGACTGCATGCCGGACACGGTGACCTGGGTGGGATCGGGCACGGCCGTGGTGTAGGTCTCCCCGTCGAACGTGCCGAAGAACTCGCCGCTCGACTCGACGACCAGCACCACGCCGGCCGCGTCACCGAACCCCTGCGAGTAGCAGCCGCCGCCCTGCACGGTCATGCCGTCGAGGTGGTCGCTCCACCGGGCGCCGAGCGGGACGCCGGTGACGGTGGTGAGCACGGGATCGATGGGCCCTTCCGCGGTGAAGTAGTCGTAGCCGACCAGTGCGAGCTCCGGCACCGAGGCACCGCCGAAGAACGTGCACAGGCCGTTGGCGAAGCAGATCCGGCGCAGGAACGGGAACGCGAAGAAACCGTCCTCGTCGTCGAGGAAGATGCCGTTCAGCTCGTTTGCGATGGGGTACTCGGCCGACTCGTCCGTGGTCGGCGGACCGAGCACCGGTGCGAGCACGGCGAGCGCGGCGTCGGGGGCCGTTCCGAACGCGACCGGGCCGATCGCCGACGCAGCGAGATCGACGTCAGCCGCCGTCAGCGGCGCCGCCGTGGTGGTCGGCGCTGCCGTGGTGGTCGGTGCCGCCGTGGTGGTCGGTGCCGCGGTCGTGGTGGGCGCCACGGCGGTCGTCGTGGGAGCAGCGGTCGTGGTCGGTGCCGCCGTCGACGGCGCCGCTGCCGAACTGGTGCTCGATGCCGATCCCGTCGTCTCGTCGTTGCCGCAGCTCGCAGTCACGAGTACGACCGTCGCAACCGTCGCCAGCGTGAAGCGTCGCCTCCGGTGATCCCCCACGTCGACCTCCCGATTCCTCGGCACCCTGGTGCCGCGCCCGTGGGCGGCGTGTCCGCCCTCACGACCACACCAGACTCGCGCAGGTGCCATGCGTGACAGCGGGATCCTCGACCGGTCCGCGGGCGAAACCACCCGTCACGTCGCTGGGGACGACCCCTAGCCTGTACGACCGTGCCAGCGACCGACCTCGACCAGATCGTCAACCTCTGCAAGCGACGCGGGTTCGTGTACCCGTCCGCCGAGATCTACGGCGGTTTCCGCTCGAGCTACGACTACGGACCGCTGGGTTCGCTCATGCTGCGCAACGTCCGGGAGGCCTGGATCCGCACGATGGTGCAGCAGCGTGACGACGTGCTGCTCATCGACGCCGCGATCCTCGCCCCGCCCGCCGTGTTCGAGGCGAGCGGCCACCTCGCCAACTTCAGCGACCCGCTCGTGGACTGCACGAAGTGCAAGCAGCGCTTCCGCGAGGACCACCTCACCGACCCGAACGTCTGCCCGAACTGCGGTGCCGTCGGCAGCTTCACCGAGGCTCGTGCGTTCAACCTGATGTTCAAGACCTACGCCGGGCCGGTCGAGGGGCTCGGTGCCGAGGTCTACATGCGCCCGGAGACGGCGCAGGGCATGTTCGTGAACTTCGTGAACGTGCTGCAGACCAGCCGCAAGAAGCCGCCGTTCGGCATCGCCCAGGTGGGCAAGAGCTTCCGCAACGAGATCACGCCGGGCAACTTCATCTTCCGCACCCGCGAGTTCGAGCAGATGGAGTGCGAGTTCTTCGTGCCTCCGGCCGAGAGCGCCCAGTGGTACGAGTACTGGTGCAACGCCCGGTTCCAGTGGTACGTCGACCTCGGCATCCCGGCCGACATGCTGCGCCTGCGTGCCCACGACGCCGACGAGCTGAGCCACTACTCGGCGGGCACGAGCGACGTGGAGTTCATGTACCCGTGGGGCTGGGGCGAGCTCGAGGGCATCGCGCAGCGCACCGACTACGACCTCAAGCAGCACGCCCAGCACTCGGGTCAGAAGCTCGACTTCTTCGACCAGGCCACCAACGAGCGCTACGTGCCGTACGTGATCGAGCCCGCCGCCGGCGTGAACCGGGCCATGGCCGCGTTCCTGCTCGCCGCCTACGACGAGGACGAGGTCGGGGGAGAGGCCCGCACGATCCTGCGCCTGCACCCGCGTCTCGCCCCGTACAAGGTGGCGGTGCTGCCGTTGAGCAAGAAGGACACCCTGACCCCGCTGGCCCGGGAGATCTTCCGCGGCCTCGGCGAGCGCTACATGGTCGACTACGACGACACCCAGTCCATCGGCAAGCGCTACCGCCGCCAGGACGAGATCGGCACGCCCCTGTGCGTCACGGTGGACTTCGACTCGCTCGAGGACGGTGCGGCCACCATCCGCGAGCGCGACACCACCACCCAGGTGCGCGTCCCGATCGCCGACCTCGAGACCGAGATCCGCGCCCGCCTCGGCTTCTGACGTCAGGGGCGACGCATCGAGCGCCTCAGGCCGCGAGCGGGAGGCGCACCGTGAAGGTGGTGCCTCGCCCCACCTCGCTCGTCACCGACACCTCACCTCGCATGGCCTCCACCAGCTGCTTCACGATCGCGAGCCCGAGGCCGCTGGAGCTCTCGTGGCGCACGGGGCGCCGGCGGGCGACGTAGAGCCGTTCGAACACGTGCGGGAGGTCGGCCGCGTCGATGCCCGGTCCGTCGTCGGCGACGGTGAGCACCGCCCACGGACCGTCCTGCGCGGCGCGCACCACCACGCCGGTGGTGGCGTACTTCATCGCGTTCTCGACGAGGTTGGCCGCCACCTGGCCGAGACGGTCGTGGTCCGCGAGCACCACGACCGGTGTCCCGCCGTCGATCGCCCGCAGCACGAGACCTCGTTCTGCGGCGTCGGGCTCGAACCCCTGCACCGCGACCTCGGCCAGCGCGACGAGGTCGATCCGCTCGAGCTGCAGCGAGAAGCTCGACGCCTGCAGCTTCGCGAGGTCGAGGAGGTCGGCCACCAGCCGTTCGAGGCGGCGCGACTCCGACGAGATCACCGCTGCGGCGCGGCGCGGGTCGCCCGCACCGTCGGCGATCGCCTCGGCGTAGCCGCGGATCGAGGTGAGCGGGGTGCGCAGATCGTGGCTCACCGACAGCAGGAACTGCTGCTCGAGTGACCGCGACCGTTCGAGTGCGGCTGCCATGTCGTTGACGTTCCGCGACAGCTCGCTCAGCTCGTCCTCGCGTCTGCCGGTGAGGGCGAGACGCGTGCTCAGCTCGCCCGCCGCGATCCGGGTGGTCGCCGCCGACGCGGCCGTGATGGGACGCGTGACGCGGCGGCCGACCAGGAGGGCGGCGAGCACTGCGATCGCGGTCGACGCGAGCGCGGCCACGACGAAGTAGCGCGCCGCCGGGCCGAGCCCGACGTTGGCCTCCTGCGCGAGCACGATCACGCCGGTGCGGCCGTCGGGGAGCTCGATCGGCGCGGCCGCCACCACCAGGTCGCGGTCGTTGGTGCTCACGGTCCGGCCGTCGAGCAGAGCGTCGGTGTCGAGGAGGTCACCGCTCACCCCCGCCGGCAACTGCTCCTGGTTGACGCGGCCGCTGCCGTCGATCGCCACGACGGCGAAGCCGTCGAGGTCGACCACGCGGCGCAGCAGGGTGAGGTTGCGCAACCGCTGCTCCAGCTGCTCGTCGGTGAGGTCGCCGACCTCGTCGGGGTCGAAGAACCGTGCGACGTTCGCCGCGGTGACCGATGCCTGCCGTCGCAGATCGGTCTCCGTGTCGGCGCGCGCCCGCACGTTCGCGAGCACCAGCGTGCCGAGCCCGGCGACCACGAGTGTCGCCACGACGAGGCCCACCATCAGCAGCACGAGCCGCCGGGTCACGTCGCGCCGTCCTCGGTGGAGGTCCGCACCGTGGCCGCCTCAGCCCAGCCGGTACCCGACGCCCCACACGGTGGCGAGGGGCAGGTCGTCGCCGACCTTCTTGCGGAGCTGGCGGACGTGGACGTCGACGGTGCGGTCGTCGCCGTACCAGTCGGCTCCCCAGACGGCCTCGATCAGCTGCTGGCGGCTCAGCGCGATGCCCTGGTTGCGGGCGAAGTGGGCGAGGAGGTCGAACTCCTTCGTCGCGAGGGGAACGCTGTCGGCGCCGGAACGGACCTCGCGTCGTGCGACGTCCACGACGATGCCGTCCCCGATCTCGAACACGGTCTGCTCGGCGGCCTGGGCCGCCGCGGCTCCTCGGCGCAGGATCGCCTTCACCCTCGCGACGAGCTCGCGAGGGGAGAAGGGCTTGGTGACGTAGTCGTCGGCGCCCAGCTCGAGGCCGAGCACGCGGTCGATCTCGCCGTCGCGTGCGGTGAGGAACAGCACGGGAAGCGTCGACGTCGCCGGTGCGCTGCGCAGCCGCCGGCACACCTCGAAGCCGTCGAGGTCGGGCAGACCGACGTCGAGCACCACGAGCACCGGGCGGTGCTGGGCGACGAGCTCCAACCCTCGTTCGCCGCCCGGCGCCTGCAACACCCGGAAGCCGGCCTCCCGCAGGTACAGGTCGACGAGGTCGGCGATGCTCGGATCGTCCTCGACGACGACGACGGTGCGCTCGGGGTCACTGCTCGCCACGTGCCTCATGGTGGCACGCTGGTACCGTGCCGGCGTCGATCCCCGACCCGGTGGCACCGTCACCGCGTCCCGCCCGAACCAGGAGTGCACGACATGGCCGACATCGGCGTCATCGCGAAGATCACCGCGCAGGACGGCAAGCGTGCCGACCTGGCCGGCGCCCTGCAGGGCGCGCTCGACGCCGCCGAGCACGAGCCCGGCACGCTGTACTACATGTTGCTCGAGGACGCGACCGACGCGAACGTGCTCTGGATGTACGAGATGTACGAGAACCAGGCGGCGCTGGAGGCCCACATGGGTTCCGATGCGTTCAAGGCGCTCGGCCCCTCGATCGGTCCGTTCCTCGCCGGTCGCCCCGAGCTCATCTTCTGCAAGCCGATCGGCGGCAAGGGCGCCTGACGCCCCTCCACCCGGACGGCCCGCCCCCCATGGCCACCTATCTCGACCGAATCCTCGCCCGGCACCGTGAGGTCGCCGCGCTCGACACCCGTCCGCTCGACGAGTTGGTCGGGCTGGCGCAGGCGATGCCGCCCACCCGCGGCTTCGCCGCGGCGCTCCGCCGCGGCGAGGGGCTGCAGGTGATCAGTGAGATCAAGCGGCGCTCGCCCTCCAAGGGCGATCTCAACCCCGACCTCGACCCGGCGGCCTGGGCCGCCGGGTACGAGCGGGGTGGAGCGGCCTGCCTCAGCGTGCTCACCGACGAGGAGTTCTTCGGTGGGTCGGTCGCCGACCTGCAGGCGGCCCGCGGCGCCTGTTCGCTCCCGGTGCTCCGCAAGGACTTCACCGTCTCGCCGCACGACGTGTGCGACGCACGGCTGATGGGCGCGGACTGCGTGTTGCTGATCGCCGCGGCCCTCAGCACCGACGAGCTCGTGTCGTTCCACGGTCTGGCCACGATGATCGGCCTCGACGTGCTGGTGGAGATCCACGACGAGCGTGAGCTGGAGGCGGCGCTCGCCGCTGACGCCTCGCTGATCGGCGTGAACCAGCGCGACCTCGTGACGTTCCAGGTCGATCACGAGCGCGCCGTGCGGATGGCGTCGGTCATCCCCGACCACGCGGTGAAGGTGGCCGAGAGCGGGGTGCGCGGTGCCGACGATGCGGCAGCGCTCCACGCCGCCGGCTACCACGCGGTGCTGGTCGGGGAGACGCTCGTGACCAGCGACGACCCGGCCGCGACGATCGGTCTGCTCCGCGGCATGCGCTGACCGCACGCGCCGCCGTCACCGCAGCCCATCCCGGGCGAGCGGCACGACGCACGTCACGTCGCACCCCACCGGAACGAATCCCCGTCGTCGCCGGGCGGAGGGGTACCCTCTGCACCGCATGTTCGTGAAGATCTGCGGGATCACCAACGAGGACGACGCCCTGTTCGCCGTGGCGATGGGTGCCGACGCGGTCGGGTTCGTGTTCGCCCCCTCCACCCGCCAGGTCGCCGCGCAGCAGGTCTACGACATCACCCGCCGTCTGCCGCCGGAGATCCTCACCGTCGGCGTGTTCCGCGACGAGCACCCCGACCGCGTGATCGAGACCGTGCACCGCGCCGGGCTGAAGGCCGCGCAGCTCCACGGCTTCGAGACGCCCGGCATGGTGGCCGACGTCGCCGAACAGGTGCGGTGGGTGATCAAGGCCGTCGTGGCCGGCAGTTCCGACGCTGCCCGCGCCGACGAGTTCGGCACCGACATGATCCTGGTCGACGCGCCGTCACCCGGATCGGGTCAGGTGTTCGACTGGTCGCTGCTCGTCGACCTGCCCGAGGGCCCGCGCTACCTGCTCGCCGGCGGGCTCACCCCGGACAACGTCGGGCTCGCTGTCACGACCGCTGCGCCGTGGGGTGTCGACGTGTCGAGCGGCGTCGAGCGCAGCCCCGGCCGCAAGGACCCGCTCAAGGTGAAGGCGTTCATCGAACGAGCACGTGCCGCGGCGCCGCAGCGCCACGTCGGCCCCGACGAATTGCCCTACGACTGGGCCGACGAGCTCTGACATCCTGACGCTGCCGGCCGACGGCTCGCGACGACGGCGTCACCCGACCCCCCGACCCCACTCCTCCGGAGACCTCACGATGACCCTCATGGCAGAACCCTCCGCGACCGGCCGCTTCGGCGAGTTCGGTGGCCGCTTCGTGCCCGAGACCCTGGTGCCCGCGTGCCAGGAGCTCGAGGAGGCCTTCCGCGACGCCTGGGCGGATCCCTCGTTCCGCGCCGAGTACCAGGCGATCCTGCGCGACTACGCAGGACGCCCGTCGATCATCACCGAGTGTCACAACCTCGGTCGACAGCTCGGCATCCGCCTCGTGCTGAAGCGCGAGGACCTCAACCACACCGGCTCGCACAAGATCAACAACGTCCTCGGCCAGACCCTGCTCGCGAAGCGAATGGGCAAGAAGCGCATCGTGGCCGAGACCGGCGCGGGCCAGCACGGCGTCGCGAGCGCCACCGCCGCGGCGCTGATGGGGCTCGAGTGCAAGGTGTACATGGGCGCCGTCGACGTCGAGCGTCAGGCGCTCAACGTGTTCCGCATGCGCCTGCTCGGCAGCGAGGTCGAAGCCGTCGAGAGCGGCAGCCGTACGTTGAAGGACGCGGTGAACGAGGCGATGCGCGACTGGGTCGCCACGGTGGAGTCCACCCACTACTGCCTCGGCTCGGTGATGGGTCCGCACCCGTACCCGTGGATGGTTCGTGAGTTCCACCGGGTGATCGGTGACGAGGCTCGCGAGCAGATGCACGCCGCGTACGGCGCCGATCCCGACGTGGTGGTGGCGTGTGTCGGTGGCGGCTCGAACGCGATGGGGATCTTCAGCGGCTTCGTCGACACCGACGCCCGGTTGGTCGGCGTCGAACCGGCCGGCGGCGCGGCCGTCGGTCGAGGCGTCCCCGGCGTGGTGCACGGCATGCGCAGCTACCTGATGCAGGACGAGTACGGCCAGGTGCAGGAGGCGCACTCGATCTCGGCGGGTCTCGACTACCCGGGCGTCGGTCCCGAGCACTCGTACCTCGCGTCGATCGGGCGGGCCGAGTACCCGGCGGTCACCGACGCCGAGGTGATCGAGGGGTTCCAGCTCCTCGCCCGCACCGAGGGCATCATCCCGGCGCTGGAGTGCGCCCACGCCCTGGCGTGGATCTCGCGCGAGGCGCCGAACATGCAGGGGCAGACGGTGCTGATGAACCTCTCGGGTCGCGGCGACAAGGACGTCGCGCAGATGATGGAGATCCTCGGATGAGCACGGCGGTCGCGTACGGACGGATGGAGCAGAGCTTCCGCGACAAGCGATCTGCCGGTCGCAAGCTGCTCGTCCCGTACATCACGGGTGGCCTGCCGGGCTGGGAGGACGCCCTGCGTGCGGCCGTCGCCGCGGGTGCGGACGCGATCGAGATCGGCATTCCCTTCAGCGATCCGGTGATGGACGGTCCGGTGATCCAGCAGGCGTCGCAGCTCGCGCTCGACGCCGGGGCCACGCCCGTGTCGATCCTCGACCAGGCCAGGGCGCTCGACGTCGACGTGCCGCTCGCGGTGATGTGCTACTACAACACCGTCCACCACGCCGGGCACCACCGCTTCGCCGAGCAGCTGGTGGCGGCGGGCATCTGCGCCGCGATCGTGCCCGATCTCCCGCTCGAGGAGTCGGGACCGTGGTGCGAGGCGGCGGACGCGTCCGACGTGGAGACGGTGATGCTCGCCGCGCCGACCGCACCGGACGACCGGTTGCCGCGCGTGTGTGCCCGCGCCCGTGGTTTCGTGTACTCCGTCGGGCTCCTCGGGGTGACGGGGGAGCGGTCGGCGCTCGCCGCCACCGCCACGGCGCTCGCCCGCCGGCTCAAGGCCGTGACCGACGTGCCGGTGCTGGTGGGTGTGGGTGTCTCCAACGCCGAGCAGGCGCGTGAGGCGGTCCAGGTGGCCGACGGGGTCGTGCAGGGCGCCTCCGTCGTGCGCCGGTTGTTGGAGGGGGGCGCGGACGCGGTCGGGGAGTACGTCGCCGAGGTCCGCGCCGCCATCGACGGCTGAGGAATCCCACCGTCGAGACCACTGCTGACCTGGGAGTTCACGGTTGGACGTGCATTGAGCACGAAAAGCGACATCCGCAGGCGGTGCCGCTCCGTAGACCAACGTGAGCCGCCGACGAGGCGGATCGTGAACCCCCCAAGGAGCCACAGATGACCCCGAAGACGCCGAGCACCCGCATGGTGCGCAAGCTGGCCGCCGTCGGCCTCGCCTCGAGCCTGCTCGTCCTCGCCGCGTGCGGCGACGACGAGGAGGACGCCACCACCACTCCCACGACCGCGCCGGCCGCCGTCACCACCCCCGTGACGGACGTCCCCGTGCCGACGGGTGACATCGTCGCCGTCGCCAGCGCGACGCAGGGCTTCAGCACCCTGGTCGCCGCCGTCCAGGCCGCCGGCCTGGTCGAGGTGCTGCAGGGTGAGGGCCCCTTCACCGTGTTCGCCCCCACCGACGACGCGTTCGCCGCGCTGCCCGAGGGCCTGCTCGACGCCCTCCTGCTGCCGGAGAACCAGGGCGTCCTCGCCCAGATCCTCACCTACCACGTGGTGGCGGGCAAGATCATGGCCGCCGACGTGGTCGCCGGTGACGTCGCCACCGTCGAGGGCTCGAACATCACGATCACCACGGATGGCGGCGTGAAGATCTTCGACGCCAACGTCGTGCAGACCGACGTCGAGGCGACGAACGGTGTGATCCACGTGATCGATCAGGTGCTCGTGCCCGAGGGCGTCGACGTCGCCGCCCTGCTGGCCGGCGCGGAGGCCACGGCCACCACCGAGGCGATGGCCGAGGAGATGGGTGACATCGTCGCCGTCGCCACCGAGGCCGGCAGCTTCTCCACGCTGCTCGCCGCGGTCGAGGCCGCCGGTCTGGTCGAGACGCTGCAGGGTGAGGGCCCGTTCACGGTGTTCGCGCCGACCGACGAGGCCTTCGCGGCGCTGCCCGCCGGTGTCGTCGACGCCCTGCTGCTGCCCGAGAACCAGGAGATCCTGGCCGCAGTGCTCACCTACCACGTCGTCTCCGGCAAGGTCCTGTCGGCCGACGTCGCCGCCGGCGAGGTGCCCTCCGTGCAGGGCGAGCCGATCACCGTCACCACCGATGACGGCGGCGTGCAGGTCAACGGTGCCAACGTCGTCGCCGTCGACGTCGAGGCCAGCAACGGTGTCATCCACGTGATCGACGCCGTGATCCTGCCCCCGAGCCTCGACCTCTCGGCACTCTGATCCCACTGCGGTCTGCCGCAGATCGAGCGGCCGGGTCCGTCCCGGCAGCATCCCACTCGACGAGGGCCCTCCGGGGCCCTCGTTCGCGTGCACGCACTCGGTCGGAGGGCCGTCGTGTCGTCGTGCGGTCATGCGGTCGCTCCGTCATGCGGTCGCTCCGTCATGCGGTCGCTCCGTCATGCGGTGGATCGAGGTGCCACCATCCCCGATGTCGGCGCTGGGAGCGACCAGACTGGCGCGGTGTCCGATCGGGTGGCGGAGGAGTCCTGCGAGCTGTGCGAGGCGGCACGCGTGACCGAGTGGTACCACGAGGACGACCTGTGCTGGGTGGCCGAGTGCGAGGCGTGCTTCGTGCCGATGGTGGTCTGGAAAAGACACGACCCGAACCCCCCGGAGGAGGTTCGGGTCGTGTTGCACCAGCGGTTGGGAGAGGTCGCCGCTCGAGTGCTCGGGTACGAGTACTGGATCGACGACCGGCTCCGAACCATCCCCACCCACTACCACGCACATTCGCGGCGCCGGTGGAGGTGATTGGTTCGAGCGATGTGCCGGCGAAGCCGGCTCAGGACTCAGATGGGACGCACAAGGCCACGCATGTTGATGTTCTCCTTTGGGTGTCGGCGTAACGCCCGGCCCTCGGACACGGTCTGCGTTCCCCGGGTCGGGGGAGCACGACCACGCCCTCGTGACGAGCGCTGGCCGGCAGGGTAGCACGCTACGTGGTCGGCCTTGCAAGGGGCTTGACGAAGTCTTCCGAACTCCTTGACCCGAGTGCGGCCGGTGCGGGTCACGCCCAGTGCCGCCTGGACGACGCGAAACTCCTGGTCGGAGATAGTGTGCGGTCCATGTTGACCGAGGGATCCGCTGCCCCGACGTTCGAGCTCGCCAACCAGAACGGTGAGCGTGTCGATCTGACCACACTGCGCGGTCATTCGGTGCTCGTGTACTTCTATCCCAAGGCCGACACGCCGGGCTGCACCCAGCAGGCCTGCCTCCTGCGCGACCTGCGGCCGACGCTCGGCGACGACGTCGTCGTCCTCGGCATCAGCCCCGACAAGGTGCCGGCGCTCGCCCGGTTCCATGCGAAGTACGACCTCGGGTTCGACCTGCTGAGCGACGCCGACCACGCCGTCGCCGAGGCCTACGGCGTCTGGCAGGAGAAGAAGAACTACGGCAAGACCTACATGGGCATCGTCCGGTCGGCGTTCCTGGTGCGTCCCGATGGCACGCTCGGCAACGCGTGGTACAAGATCAGCCCCAAGGACACCCCGGTCCGGCTGCTCGAGGCGCTGGGGCTGGCCTCGTGAGCCCGCTGCCCGCGCCCGTCGATCTCCTGCCGCACCGGCCGCCGTTCCTGTTCGTCGACGAGGTGGTCGCGCTCGAGCCCGGCCAGTCGGCTCGTGGTCGCTGGCACCTGACCGGTGAGGAGTGGTTCTTCGCCGGGCACTTCCCCGGGCGCCCCACGTTGCCCGGGGTGCTGATGTGTGAGGCGATCGCCCAGATCGGCGCGATCGCCGTGCTCGCCGACGCCCGCTTCGCCGGCAAGCTGCCCCTGTTCGGCGGGCTCGACGGTGCCCGCTTCCGGCGCCAGGTGGGACCCGGCGACACGCTGGTGCTCGAGGTGGAGCTCGGACGGATGTCCGCCCGGGCGGGTAAGGGCACCGGTCGGGCGCTGCTCGGCGACCAGGTGGCCTGCGAGTGCGAGCTGATGTTCGTGCTCGTCGACGCCTGAGCGACGTCGCCGCGCCAGCGGGTGGTCAGGCGGCGCTGAGCCAGTAGGGCGCCGCCACGAGGGTGCAGTGCGGGCACGGCCGCGCCTGGTGCACGAGGTGCGCCGGGGCGACCAGGCCGTGCAGGTCGGCCACGTACTCGTACACCACCGGATCGTCGCAGGGCTGGCCGAGATAGGTCTCGACGAGCTCGATGAGCCCGCCGTTCTCGGGGCAGTCGATGCGGGTGTGTGCGACCTCCGGTTGGTCGGCGTCGAAGAACACGTGATGCGTCGGGGTCGGGCGGCCGGAGCGGGCGGGGGCGGGGTGGAACGTGCGAGCCATGTCCGCATCATGCGACGGGGGTGTGACACCGAGCCGGCGGAGGCGCCGGAGGAGACGGGTGACGGCATCCAGCCGGGGACGGCGACGAGTCGTGGCGGGCATGCGCACCAGCGTGCGCCGTCGCGTCGTTCACCGGATCCGTCGTCCGGAGGGGCGGATGCCCCGAGCGTCCGTCGTCGGTCGTACGACCTTCGTCAGGACGCAGGACCGAGGATGATCGTTCCGTTGTGGCCACCGAAGCCGAGGCTGTTCGACATCGTCGGTGCGGGTTCCCACGGTCGGGGCGACCCGAGCACGACGTCGATGTCCATGCCCTCGTCGAGCACGGTGGTGCCCGCGGTGGGAGGGATCAGGCGGTGCTCCATGGACAGCAGCACCGCGGCCGCCTCCAGTGCGCCGGCCGCGCCGAGCGCGTGGCCGGTGACGCCCTTGGTGGAGGTGACCGGGACGGCCCCGGCCCCGAACACCGAGGTGATCGCGGCCGCCTCGGCGGCGTCGTTGAGCGGCGTGCTGGTGCCGTGTGCGTTGATCTGCCCGATGTCGGATGGCGACAGATGGGCGGTGTCCATCGCGGTGCGCATGCACGCGATGGCGCCCGTGCCGCCGGGTGCCGGTGCCGTGATGTGGTGGGCGTCGGCGTTGCTGGCAGCGCCGAGCACCTCGCCGACGATCGTGGCACCGCGAGCGACCGCAGCGTCCCACTCCTCGAGCACGAACACCGCCGCGCCCTCGCCGAGCACGAACCCGTCGCGCTCGGGCGAGAACGGGCGGCTGTTGCCGCTCGTGCTGAGCGCGGTCATGTTGCCGAACGCGGCGAGGCCGATGTCGCAGCCGGCACTCTCGCTGCCGCCGGTGACGCAGGCGTCGACGATGCCCCAGGCGATCAGGCGTGCGGCGGCGCCGATCGCGTGCGTGGAGGCGGCGCACGCCGTGCAGATGGTCTCGTTGGGGCCCTGGAGCCCGTAGCGCATCGAGATCGCGGCGCCGGCGGCGTTGGGCATCATCATCGGGACGAGGAACGGCGAGACGCGCCGCTCACCCTTCTGCAGCAGCACCCCGATCTGCTCCTCGGTGGAGCGCAGACCGCCCACACCGGTGGCGAAGATGACTCCGAACCGGCCCGGGTCGGCCGACGGGCGCCCCGACTGCTCGAACGCCTCGGACGCGGCAGCGAGCGCGAACTGCTCGAAACGGTCGGCGCGTCGCGCCTCCTTGGGATTGGCGAAGTAGGGCGTCGGGTCCCAGTCGGCGACCTCGACGCTGCGGCCGGAGGTGATGCCCGGCCCGAGCAGGCCGTTCCAGAACGCCTGCTTGCCGATGCCGCACGGAGCCACCACGCCGTAGCCGGTGATGGCCACCCGGCGGGCGCGGCCCTCCATCAGAGCTTGCCGACGACCAGATCGAACGCCTGGCCGACGGTCTCGACGCCGTCGAGATCCTCCTCGGGCACCTCGACGCCGAACTCCTCCTCGAGGGCCATGACCAACTCGACCAGGTCGAGGCTGTCCGCGTCGAGGTCGTCGCCGAACTTCGCCTCGGGCACGACGGCCGACTCGTCGACCGACAGCACCTCGACGGCGCACTTCTTGAAGCGGGCGAACAGTTCCTGATCCACGTGGGGTCTCCTTGATGTGTCGTCCATCGGCGTGGACGAGTGGGTGTGAGGTTAGTGGCCCATCCCGAGGCCGCCATCGACCGGGACGACGGCGCCGGTGATGTACCCCGCATCGGGGCCGGCCAGGAAGGCCACCACGCCGGCGATCTCGTCGGGCGTGGCCATCCGGCCGAGGGGCACGGCGGCGGTGAGCTCGGCGAGACGCTTCTCGCCGAGCGCGGCGGTCATGTCGGTCTCGACGGGGCCGGGCGCGACGACGTTGACGGTGATGCTGCGCGAGCCGAGCTCGCGCGCGAGCGAGCGGGCGAGACCCACGAGGCCGGCCTTGGAGGCGGCGTAGTTGGCCTGTCCGGCCGAGCCCAGCAGGCCGACCACCGACGAGACGAGGACGATACGTCCGCTGCGGGCGCGGAGCATGCCCTGTGCGGCGCGCTTGCAGACGCGGTAGGCGGCGGTGAGGTTCGTGTCGATGACGGACGTGAACTGCTCCTCGCCCATGCGCAGCAGGAGTCCGTCCTTGGTGATCCCGGCGTTCGACACCAGCACCTCGACCGGGCCGAACTCCGCCTCGACCGCGGCGAAGGCGGCATCGACGCTCTCCGAGGAGGTGACGTCGCACTGCACGCCGAACAGCCCGTCCGGCGGGGGAGAGGAGTGGTAGGTGACCGCCACGCGGTCGCCGAGCTCGGCGAACCGACGCGCACATGCGAGGCCGATGCCACGGGCTCCGCCCGTGACCAACACCGTGCGACTCACGCACCACCCCAACGGATCACGGCGCTCGCCGCGGTCATGCCGGCGCCGAAGCCGACGAGCAGGACGAGGTCGCCGGGCTGCACCCGGCCGGCGTCGAGGGCGTCGGCGAACGCGAGGGGGATCGAGGCCGACGAGGTGTTGCCGGTGCGATCGAGCACGACGGCGGCCTTGTCCATCGGGATGCCGAGGCGTTCGCAGGAGGCCTGGATGATGCGGAGGTTCGCCTGGTGCGGCACGACGAGCGCGAGCTGATCGGCCGTGACGCCGGCGGCGTTCATCGACTTCGTGGCGGAGTCCACCATGATCCGCACCGCGCGACGGAAGACCTCCTTGCCCTCCATCTGGATGTAGCCGCCGATGTCGCTGTACAGGAAGCGCTCGGCCGTGCCGTCGGCGTCGAGGTCCCAGCCGAGCAGCTGACCGCGGCCGTCGTCGGTGGCCTCCAGCACGACGGCGCCGGAGCCGTCGGCGAACAGGATCGCGGTGTTGCGATCGGTCCAGTCGGTGATGCGTGCGAGCGTGTCCGTGCCGATCAGCAGGATCTTGCGCGACCCCATGGCGATGAGACCGTGGGCCATCACGAGCCCGTAGGTGAAGCCGGAACACGCCGCATTCAGGTCGAACGCGCCGCAGCGCAGACCGAGCTCGGCGGCGATGCCCGGCGCGCTGGCCGGCACGCACCGGTCGGGGGTGGTGGTGGCCAGAATGAGGGTGTCGATCTCGGACGGGTCGACCCCCGACATCTCGATCGCCTTGCGGCCGGCCTCGACCGACAGGTCGGTGGTGGTGCCGCCGACGTGACGCTCACGGATGCCGGTGCGCTCGACGATCCACTCGTCGTTCGTGTCGAACATCTCCTCGAGGTCGTGGTTGGTGAGCACCTTCGGAGGGAGCGCCGTGCCCCAGCCGGTGATCACGGCGCCGCGGATGCCGGGCGGGATGGCGGGCATCTCAGGCCGTCCTCAGCCAGGCGATCGGCTGGCGGGGCGTGACCCGCTCGCCGCTCACGGCGATGTAGCTCTGCAGGACACCGGCGAACGCCGAACGGACCTCGGTGTCGCCGAGGTGTCCGAGCACCGTGCCGACGTCGATCCGGCTGCCCTCGCCGAGTCCGGCGACGGGCTCGAACACGCCGGCGCCCGGGCTCACGACCAGCCGCTCGGAGGCGAACAGGTGCTCGCCCTCGAGCTTGGTGGCGGTGCGGGGCGCTGCGGTGCTCACGAAGTCGAGCAGCTTGTCGAGGTCGTCCGGCGTCGACACCGAGATGGTGCGGGCGGCGTCGACGGTGCGCTTGGCCATGCCGGTCAGCACGCCTCCCGGTCCGAGTTCGACGAAGTCGGTGACACCGAGTTCGGCGAGGGTGAGGAGGCAGTGCTTCCAGCGCACGGGGCTCGAGAGCTGGGCGGAGAGCAGCGAGGACCAGTCGGCGCCGAGGTGGTGGGCGAGCGCGTCGACGTTGGAGACGACCGGCACCTCGGTGTCGCGCGGGTTGGCCTCGGCGATCGCCTTGCGCAGCCGGTCGCGGGCGGGCGCCATGAAGGGTGTGTGGAACGCACCCGACACCTGCAGCGGCATCACCTTCTTGGCGCCGAGCTCCTTCGCGTGGACGCTCGCCGCAGCCACGCCCTCTGGTGAGCCGGCGATGACGACCTGGCCGGGTGCGTTGAAGTTGGCGACCCAGACGTCGCTGTCGGCCCGGCGGCAGGCGACCTCCACGAGGTCGTCGTCGAGGCCGAGCACGGCGGCCATGGTGCCCGGGTTGTCGTGACCGGCCTCGTGCATCGCGTCGGCCCGTTCGGACACGAGCCGCACGCCCTCGTCGAAGCCGAGGGCACCGGTGGCGGTGAGCGCGGTGTACTCGCCGAGGCTGTGCCCGGCGCAGAAGCTCGGCTCCACGCCGATGCGCTCGACCGCGTCGAGGACGATCAGGCTCGACACGAACGTGGTGAGCTGCGCGTTGCGCGTGTCCTTCAGCTCGTCGGCGTCGGCGTCGAGCAGGAGCCGGGCGACGTCCCTGTCGGCGACGGCCGAGGCCTCGTCGACGAGTTCCCAGCTCTCGTGGTCGACCCACGGACGTCCCATCCCGGGTCGTTGGGACCCCTGGCCAGGAAACGTGAAGGCAAGCATCGCCGGTCAACCCTAGACGGTCGGCCGCGGACCTCCGGTGCTACCCATCGGTAACCGCGATGGTCGGCGGATATCGTGTGCCGGTCACTCGCCCGAGTGGCGGAATGGCAGACGCAGCGGACTCAAAATCCGCCGATTGAAAGATCGTGTGGGTTCGAGTCCCACCTCGGGCACCAGAGGGTCGGATCGCCGCCGGGCGCAGCGCCGAAGTGGGAGGGAGGTCGGCCCGGCCCCCGACGATCAGGTGTTGGTCGCCTGGGTGACGCCCATCGCGCCGTCGACCGGCAGGATCGCGCCGGAGACGAAGCGAGCTTCGTCGGACGCCAGGTACAGCACGGCGCACGCCGTGTCCCATGCCGTTCCCATGTGGCCGCCGAGGGGCACCTGTCGGTCGCGTTCGACGCGGACGTCGTCCTCGGTGCGGCCGAGCATCCGTGCGATGCCGGCGACGGCCATCGGCGTGTCGAGCAGGCCTGGCTGGACTGCGTTGCAGCGGATGCCGTGGCGGGCCTGCGACTGGGCGACGCTCGTGGTGAGGCGGTTGACCGCGGCCTTCGACACCTCGTACGCGATCTGGCCGCCCCCCGCCCGCGCTGCGAGCGACGAGATGTTCACGATCGATCCGCTCCGCTGCGCGCGCATCACCGGCAGCACGGCCTTCGTGACGTGCAGCATCCCGGTGAGGTTGACCTGGAGGATGCGTTCGAAGGCGGCCTCGTCGACTCGATGCGCCGGACCGTCGCCGCTGCCGCCGATGCCGACGTTGTTGACCACCACGTCGAGCCGTCCGAGAAGCCGCAGGGCGTGCTCCACCACTGCTGCCACCGCTGGCGAATCGGTGATGTCGAGATGGACGGCGTACGCCTCTCCACCCTCGGCTCGGATCGCATCGACCGTCTCCTCCGCGCTGGCGAGCACTCGGTCGGCGCAGATCACCCGGGCCCCCTCGCGAGCGAGCAGCATCGCGATCGCTCGACCGTTGCCGATCGTGCTGCCCGGGCTCTGACCGGCGCCGGTGACGATCGTCGCCTTGCCCTGCACCCGACCTGCCATCGGCCGGACACTACCCGGGCGTCGAGATGGTCTCGGATCCGACTGAGCCGATCGATCACGTCACCGCATGAACCGACTGTCGCTCCATGTGGTGACGTGTTCGTCCAATTCGCTCAGCCAGCCGCTTTGACGTGGGCGACGATCGCGTTGGCGTGGCCGTGGCCGAGGCCGTGCTCGGCCTTCAGCCAGGCGACGGTCCCCATGTGCTGGTCGATGCCCTGGGAGCGCACGAGTTCGAGCCAGTGGTCGATCGGCTTGCCGTAGGTCTTCTCGATCGACGGGAAGTACGACGCCGGTCCCGTGACCTTGCCGCTGTCCTTCGCCTCGCTCATGTGCCCTCCTCGTCGATGTCGCTCCGGTTCCGACGCAGGCACCGATGCGAAATCATCGCGCGGCAGCGGATCAGGGCTGCGAGGTCGTGGTTGTGGTGGGCGCAGGACCAGCGCCGGTCGCGGTGCGCCACGTCGCCTCGTCGACGGGCACGAGCGACTCGGCGAGGCAGGCGTCGCAGCAGGCACCGGGGCAGATCGCCACGCTGATCGTGCCGGCCGACGTGGCGTGGAACGAGGCCACGCACGCAGCGCCCGCCTTGCCGGTCACCCCTCCGGCAGCGGTGGGCGACGACGCGATCGCGCATGCCGTCGCGGCGCTCCGCTCCGGACGTCCCGCGGCGCTGCTGCTCCGCGGGCCGGCACTGCGCGGCCGCGGCCTCGTGGCCGCCGGCCGGATCGCGAGGGCCACCGGCGCGCGACTGCTGTGCGACACGTTCGCCCCTCGTCTCGAACGGGGCGCAGGTCGCGTCGTCATCGAGCGGCTGCCGTACTTCGCCGAGCAGTTGGTCGACACGCTCACCCCGCTCGAACACCTGCTGCTCGTCGGTTCCACACCACCGGTTGCGTTCTTCGCCTCTCCGGGCAAGGCGAGCTGGTGCTCGCCCGACG
>Ga0315901_10003480_pt1 | contig 20423 bp, 16 predicted proteins | sample LakEriMetagenome_10_FD_203761 | JGI IMG/M metagenome (GOLD analysis project Ga0315901, IMG submission 203761) | Freshwater fungal communities from buoy surface, Lake Erie, Ohio, United States - Buoy 2 MA116 | ecosystem: Environmental > Aquatic > Freshwater > Lake | place: USA: Lake Erie, Ohio... | reverse complement strand
GCAATCAGTTTAATAAGCGCTAATCCTGCTATTAAGTTTTTAAAGCGCTCTAGCTGGCGTGAAAATGCAGCGATTGAAAATGCTGGTCCTGAACCATTTTTAAATGGTGTTATCAAAATCAGTACTACTCTTAGTCCGCGTGGTTTAATGAATTTTATTTTATCGGCAGAAGAAAAAATTGACCCCGAGCGAAATCATCGAGGTCGCAAACAAGCACGTTTGATTGATATCGATATCTTACGCTACGGAGAGCTGAGTATAAATGAAGACGGGCTAATCATACCGCACCCGCGAATGCTTGAGCGAGATTTTGTGATGATCCCTCTTAATGAAATAGAAGCTAGTGATTACGCTGAAGAGATAATTCAAAAAGCTTCTAGCGGCGAAGATCTAAAAAAACTAGTAAAAAAATGCCAGGAAAAAATCAAAGCCATAATGAGATCTAATCCTAATTTTTCCATAAGAGTAATGAATCTGGCTGATATTGATCAAGTATATGCGATCCACCAAAAAGCTTTTGGACAGACGATTTGGTCTAGGGACGCTCTCGTTAACGAACTCAATATGAGCTACGCAATTTACTATGTAGCTTATCGTGGCAATAAGATTTTGGGCTTTGTGGGGACTTGGTTTGTTGCAGGGGAGATGCAGGTTCATAGCCTTGCTGTCGATGAAAAATATCGAGGAAATAAAATCGCTGAGAGTTTAGTTGCGATCTGCATGGATACTGCTCTGGAGAACCAAGTGGCGCGCGCGATTCTAGACGTGCGTGAATCTAATATTCCTGCTCAGAATCTATATAAAAAATTTGGTTTTAAGCAAGTAGGCATCCGCAAACAATACTATCCAGACAAGGAAAACGCTCTGCTTTTTAGCATCGATAACTTATATAATTTTGAGGCGCTTGAAAACTATTATCAATTACTTGAAGGACTAGAACTAGGTCTTAAGACGAGGAGCAATAAGTACAGTCCTAGTTAAGTTCTTCTTGACGAAGATTTATAGTCTGCACGAGCTTGGCTTGGTCCTTAGCAATCACAGTCTCCAAGCAGCTTTGGCGAGCGCCGCGCTGACCTTGATAATTACTTTTACCGTGTTTCTTTTTGCCGTAAGGATTCATAACAGCTAGATTTTTAATAAAGATCATTTGAGCAATAGGCTGACCAGCTTGCAAAGTGAGCGGAGATTTGCCTTGGTTAGTGAGTTCTACGACTCCCTCTCCTTCAAAACCACTATCAAACAAACCAGCTGATTCTACATAAAGACCCAAACGCGCCCATGAACTCTTGCCTTGCAAAACCCCATGAATATTACTTGGGAAGTAAAAATACTCTTTAGTGGTTGCAAGTACAAAATCTCCCGGAGCCAAAATCACAAAATCAGCATTAAAAGTCTCAAAACTCCCATCCGGACGCTGACGAGCAAAATCTTCTGCCAAATGCACATCCAGACTATTAGGCTGAATAGCAGAATCTTGATAATTATCAATTTTTAAAATCCCCAGTATTAAAGAAAGCCTAATTTGCCAATCGACAAGGTTACCGGGCGCGATAAAAATCAAATGAAAAAAATAAAACAAAATCAAAGATGCAACAGATAAAATCGCTAAAAACATACGGGACTATTCTAGCAAGCATGTTTGCAAGTCAGTATATTAAATTAAATTAAGAAACTTGGTAATTGCGCTTCAAAACTGGGTTTTTCAACGAATACTTAAACCAAGTATACTCGAGATATGAAGGGTTTTAAATTTTTCTTTTTATTAATTTTAATAAGCACTGCTAATCAAATATTGGCAAAACCGCCCTCTGGCACTAATTGGCAACTGGTCTTGGACGAAAAGTTTGATAGTTTCAATTCTGAAATTTGGTCCAAGACTGCTCCACATGGGGCTCTTAAAGTAGGCAAAACCAAAGCAATAAATCTAGAAGAAAATACTTATGTCCAAAATGGTCAGCTAGTTTTTGTTTCTAAAAAGCAAAAACTAAAAATGGTAAATCCAAAAGGCAAAACTATAAAAGCTAAATATTCAACTGGCTATGTAAATAGTTACGGAAAATTTACTCAAAAATACGGATATTTTGAGGCGCGCATGAAATTACCTACTAGTAAAGGTTTACATAGCGCTTTTTGGTTAATGCCTGATAGAGGTCTAAAACCCGGACAGATAGACGATTACAAGCTAAGGAAATCAACTGGAGTTTTAGATGGAACTCAGTTAGGCTATAGCGGCAAAGGTATGGAACTAGACATTATGGAGCACCTAACTAAATGGGAGGCTAATAAATTTCTTGGGGCGATTCACTATTTTGATAGTGGAGAAGATATGATAAACAAACTTAATTATCATCAAATAAAAACTAATCCTTACGAATATCAAACTTTTGCTCTACTCTGGAAACCCGCTCTGCTAGCGTGGTACATTAACGATCAAGAAGTTTGGCGTTTTGAATCAGCAAGAGTCCCTGACGTACCGATGAGCATAATTTTAAATACTATGGTCGGAGGCTGGGCTGGTCGTATTGATTCCAAAAAACTTCCCGCCTATACATACGTAGATTACGTAAAAGTTTGGAAGGAAGTTAAATAAAATGAGCCGTGATCTTGCATATCGCCCTGAAATTGATGGTCTCAGAGCAATTGCCGTTCTGTCTGTAATTCTAGATCATGCTGGTATAAAAATTTTTCGTGGAGGATTTATCGGAGTAGATATATTCTTCGTTATAAGTGGTTTTTTAATTAGCTCTATAATACTAAAAAGCTTTCAAGCAAATAGTTTTAGCTTATTAGATTTTTATGAGCGCCGAGCTCGACGAATACTCCCTACTTTGTTTGTTGTTATTCTCTGCACACTTCCCTTGTCTTGGCATTTTATGTTTCCTAGTCAAATGCTCGAGTACGGTAAAAGCATTTGTTCAATAATTGTATTTTTATCAAACTTTTTTTTCTGGAAAACTGATGGCTATTTTGATCAAATTTCAGACCTCAAGCCGCTTTTGCATACTTGGAGTCTTGGTATTGAAGAGCAATTCTATTTATTTTTTCCACTCTGTTTTATTTTTTTTCTTAAAAATAAATCCAAAAATCTCCTATTGTTTTTGGTTTGCGCCTGCATAATATCGCTTAGTTTTAGTGAGGTCTTTTTTCGTTATGGAAAAACTTCGATGAATTTTTTTTTCTTGCCTAGTAGGGCATGGGAATTATTTCTAGGAGTAATTATTGCTATTATAAACAGCCATAAACCTTGCTCTGAAAGATTTAACAAGATCACAAATAATCTTTTTTCATTAATGGGATTATTTATGATTTTTTATTCAATAATGTTTTTTAGCCCCAAAACAGCTATTCCAAGCTTAATCGGATTAATACCTACCATTGGAACGGCTTTAGTCATTGGATTTGCTGGTAAAGATACTATAACAAAAAAAATTTTGTCGATAACCCCTCTAGTATTTATCGGATTAATTTCTTATAGTTTATATCTCTGGCATCAACCAGCCTTTGATTTTTGCACGATTAGCATTAGCAAATCCAGATCAATATCTTGGTTGGATAATATTTTTTATTTTTATCTTATCCGTTTTTAGTTTTCAATTTATTGAAAAACCTTTTAGAAATCCCAAGTTTATAAGCTCAAAAAAGTTTTTTGTTTTATTTGGAATATTTTCTGTAGTCCTGTTTGCATGCGGTTTTTGGATTGTTATTAAAAAAGGATTTGGAAGTCGATTCTCTGAAGAATGGGTTAAATGGTCAGATCATAAAACTAATGCTCAATATGTTTTTAAACGCGCCATTAGCCTTGATAAAAACTTTGAAAAAAATCAAAAAAAGAAAATTCTTATAGTCGGGGATAGCTTTTCACAGGATTTAGTAAACGAAATTTTTGAAAATAATGAGCTAAAAGATTTCCAGATACGAACCTTAAAAATCATTGCTGACTGCCAAATCTATTACGGACCCTATGATGAAAATGTTTCGATAAAAAACAAGCATGTTTGCAAAATCATGCACGAAAAGCTTTTAAGTGAGCGTGTAAACTCAGCAGACATAATTATTTTTGCTTCTGCTTGGAAGAGTTGGTCAGCAAGAAGGTTGAAAGATACTCTAAGAAGATTAAAATTAAGAAAAACACAAAAAATTATAATTATTGGCACTAAATATTTTGGCAAGATTCATTTCAAATCTTTATCTAGATTAAGTCTTCAAGAAAGAATAGCTCTTAGAGAAGATATAAGTAAAGAGAAAAACATTCAAACCAATAGGATTCTTAAGAGAGATTTTGAAGATAAGATTATTATCCCGACAGATCTTATTTGCTCTAAAAAAAATAAAAAAACCATCTGCCCATTATTTACACCGCAAGGAGAATTATTGGCATACGATGGAAGCCACTTGACGAAAGAAGGAGCTAAATTTTTAGGAGCGAAGTTGATGCAAGACAAAAAATTTATTCAATTGCTTCATTAAATAGCAGCTATAAGCTCATTTGTAACAACGTCAGATCCTAGTAAATTTCTCAGCTCGTCTACTTTTGATGACTTAGCAAGAACATCTTCAATACGAACATTACCTTTTTTATAAACTTCAGCAAGTGAGGCTTCAAGGGTCTGCATACCTTCTTTACGACCAGTTTGGATGGCTGAATAGATTTGAGAAGTTTTTCCTTCACGAACCAAATTAGCTATAGCTGGAGTAACCACCATTATCTCCATTGCCATAACTCGTCCGCTTGCATCCTTCTTGGGAAGCAGGGTTTGGGATAAAACTGCTTTAAGCGAGTTAGAAAGCTGAATGCGGATTTGGGTCTGTTGTTCGTGCGGAAACACATCGATAAGACGATCAATAGTCGTCGCTGCTGAGCTCGTATGCAGGGTTCCAAACACTAAGTGACCGGTTTCTGCCGCTGTAACAGCAAGAGATATAGTCTCAAGATCTCTCATCTCTCCGATCAAAATCACATCCGGATCCTCTCTGAGAGCCGATCTAAGAGCCGCACTAAAGCTGTGAGTATCATTGCCAACTTCGCGCTGGTTTATAAGAGATTTTTTGGATTTGTGAACAAATTCAATCGGATCTTCAATAGTTAAAATATGCTCAGCACGGTGAGTATTAATCCAATCTATAATCGCAGCCAAAGTAGTAGATTTACCGGAGCCAGTAGGACCAGTCACCAAAACCAATCCTCGAGGGAGTTTTGCAATATCTTTGGTTGTAGCTGGTAAGCCTAACTGCTCTAGGCTAGGAATTTTTTCTGTAATAATTCTAAGCGCCGCCGCGTAGCCGACTCTATCTTTAAACACGTTAATTCTGAATCTACCCAAGCCCTCAACACCATAAGCTAAATCCAATTCATGAGTGCTTTCTAGAATTTCTTGTTGGTGCTTATTCAAAAAACTATAACAAAGTGTTTTCACTTGATCTTTTGTAAGCGGTGCAAAATCAAGCCTTTGGAGCACACCATTTACTCTTAAGATAGGAGGTTCGTTAGTAGCGATATGCAAATCACTTGCACCATTATCAAGAACTAGTTTAAGTAGTTTTTCGATCATAATTATATTATTCCCTGATTTTCGAGACATTGTCTACGAGTTAGCCCCCGCTCTAGATAACTCATCTCGAGACATTCCTACGAGTTAGCCCCTGCTCTAGATAACTCATCTCGAGACGTTCCTACGAGTTAGCCCCTGCTCTAGATAACAGGACGCAGAAAACTCGGGTCACAAGTAAACTCACTAAACAGCTTTAAAAACTTTATATCCCGTTTCAAGAAGTGCACTTGGATCATTTTCATCAGTTTGAAGCATTAAAAAATTACCCTTATATTTAGCCACTAAATACCAATAGGTTCCATCTTTTAAAAGAAGCTGGCAAAGAGCTCCAGTGCCAAGTTCTTTTGAGTTTTCGTTATTACGATTAAAAACTTGTATGAGAGTTTCGCGCGGGTAACCCTCCCAATGAAAAACAGTATCGTGAAGAACATTACCTTGTTTATCCGTGCACATCGCGCCGCTAATTTTTGGAGTGATATTAGTAAGTAGAGCATTCTCAATATTTTCAAGCTTTTCATCGCTCTCAAGATTGCCAGCTTCGTAATCTTGTAAATAAAGCTCGAATAGGGTGTTTACATCTTTTTTAAGTTCTGATGAAATCTCATTTGTAGGAGGCTCTACTTCAGCAGGGCGCGGTAATAAAATATCTTCGACTTTAGTTTTTCTTGGGAGCTCTATCTCTTCGCTAGGAAGGTCTTTGCGATTGAGTTCTACCCCAAAAAACAAACAAGCAACAGTATTTAAAATTATCAGCCCGATTATATTTACGGCTACCATATCTGGCATACCGCCTTCAGAAAAATCAAAAGAAAAAAGTTTAAACTTGGCATCTATCGGCAAAAAACTCATAACCGAGAAACAAGAACTTACAAAAATTAAATAACGAGAACCAATGCGCAAGATCTCATTAAGACCAGCTTTTGGGAAGCTAGCTAGTACGACCAAAAATATAAAAGAAACCTCACCTAAAAATAAACTTATTAAAGGAATATCTTTTATGATCTGACTAAAAAAAGGAATCGGCGCGACCAATAAAAGAGTCACTATAAAAGCGTTTAGTAAAAAAGATATTCTTAGTTTTCTTTGAGATGACATGGAATACTTCTATTATAAACCAAAGTGTTCAAGCTCTAAAGCTCACTTGCAGTTCTTTTTCTAATAAAGCTTTTAGAGCAACCACATCAGCATCGATCGCATCTCCGCTTAGCGTTTCAGTCTCAGATTGCCACTTGAGTCTAAAAGTAGTACTTTTTTGAGCCGCAGAATCCATGCTTGCTTCACGGCGATAATAACCCACCAAGCTAAGTCGTTTTAGATCCTTGGATTTAAACTTCTCAATAACAGCCAAAATCTCGCTAGCAGTAATAGAATCAGTACTATCGACCGTTATATCTCTCTGGATAATTGGGGTGTTAGCGATAGGCTTATATTTAGGCTCAGTTAAACTCGGCAAGGTACTTTCAACCACATAGGTCTCACTTGGTAAATCCCATTCTTTACAGATACTTGGGTGGAGCTTACCAATTATGGCTAATTGCTTTTTACCTAGCATGACCTTTGCAGAAATTCCTGGATGTAAAAAAGAACTAGCCTTAGAAGGCTCATCTAGATTGATAAACTTAGATTTAGGGAACATGTTTTCGACTAATGATTTCATCACAAAAAAGTTCTCAGCAAGGGTCTTAGGCTTAGCTTGAGTCCAATCGTTTTGAGTTTTAACCAAGATAGCCGAAAATGCTGGCTCTTCTTTAAAAGAATTTAGATCAATACCCATCGATAAAAAATTATAGATTTTCCCGATTTCAAATAATTTAATATCACTAGTTTTATCATAAGCATAATTTCTACTAGCGGCTTGAATCAAGCCTGGAATAAGAGATTGACGAAGTATGCGATGCTGGCAAGACAGGGGATTATCCATTTCGATTTTAAGATCGTCATAAGTTTTGGATTTATCAGGCACACTAAAAGGAGATAAGCTAGCTGATTTCTCATCCAGTGCGACCAAGGAATCTCCAATCAAGCTACTTAATTGAGCCTCATAGAACCCAGCTGCCACAAGGGTTTGACGAATTTTAGATTTCGATTTTTTGAGATCATCAGTCTCAGTATTGATAACGCTCATAAATGAAGGTGGAACTTGAGCTGGGATCTGATCAAAGCCATACAATCTTCCAATCTCCTCGATAAGATCTATTTCTCTACTGATATCCATCTGCCTAAAACTTGGGACTGTGAATTTTAAAATTTCTGATTTTTCAACTAGGCTAAAACCCAATCTAGCAAGTAGATTGACAACCGTATCAGCTGGGATGTCAATTCCTAAATGCCTTTTTATTTCTGAAAGCTTAAGACTTACAGATTTTTGAGCGATGTCTTCTGAGCCAGCGACAAGAATTTTACCGACTTTTATTTTTTGTCCTGGTTTACAAGCATATAAACTAAGTAATTCAATTGCTCTAAGCAAGGCTCTTTTAGCCCCAGCTCGATCTACTCCTCGCTCGAATCTACGCTTCGATTCAGACTCCACGCCCGCTTGCCGAGAGCTTTTGCGTACACAAGCAGGATCAAAAACTGCAACTTCAATAACTATATTTTTGGTGCTGTCGCTAATAGAAGAACCCATGCCCCCCATAACACCTGCCAGCGAGCAGGGTCCGGCAGCATCTGCAATAACAAGATTAGTTTTTTCAAGCTTATGAGTTTTTTGCTCTAGAGTGAGCAATTCTTCTCCAGGATTGGCTCTGCGAACTTCAAGATAGCCACCACGAATTTTATCGCGATCATAAAAATGCATGGGTTGTCCCATTTCAAGAAGTACATAATTACTAATATCAACGACATTATTTATGGATTTAGTACCCATCGCATTAAGACGTTCTTTTAACCATTGAGGAGATTCTGTAATAGCTATGTCTTCGATACTGATTGTATAAAAAAGACTACAATCTTTTTGCTGAGAACCTTCTGTGATCTTCGGTTCGATAGAACTCAGATTTTCATCATAGCTAAGAGAATTAGAATTTTTAAGATCTAATTCCTGATGGAGTTTTAAATCCTTAGACAAGACAGCTGAAATTTCTCTAGCTTGACCCAAAACCGACAAGGCATCACCGCGATTACTTCTTGCACCCACTTCAATTACAAAATCAGGATTAAAATTAAGAACCTTATTAATAGTTTCTCCTAAAACACAGTCACTAGCTTGATCTTGGACCGCTGAATTATTGGGGTCATAAAGTAAATAAATCCCATCTCCTTGAATAGATTTTATGTTTTTTATTTCATCTTCTTGCAAGCCAAGCTCATCAGCCGAACAGAGCATGCCAAAAGACTCCACGCCCCGAATTTTAGATTCTTTGATTTTGAGCTCTGAACCATCATGCCTGTTGGTTACCACCGCTCCAACTAAAGCGACAGGTACTCGTTGACCAACAGCGATATTGCCAGCTCCGCAAACGATTTGGAGGATAGAAGTTTCTGAGACCTGGGTCTTAGTTACTCTTAGCTTGTCAGCATCAGGATGCTTAGTAATTTCTTTAATTTCACCAAGCACAACCAAAGGATCCAAAAGTTTTTTGGTAGGACTAATATCTTCGACTTCAAAAGCTGACATTGTAAGCTTATGAGCCAAATCATTAATAGAAATATCGGCTAAATCCACAAAATCACAGAGCCAGTTATAAGAAAGTTTCATGATAATAATTCTAACAGAGGTTATAATTTTTATAAATAATGCCTGAAATTCGCATCCTACCAGAACATATTGCTAACCAAATAGCCGCAGGTGAAGTAGTGGAAGGTCCCAGCTCAATCATTAAAGAGCTTGTAGAAAACAGCATAGACGCCCAAGCCACAAAAATCATAATCGAAATTAGTAAAAATCTTCGCCAAATCCAAGTCATAGACGACGGTCTAGGTATGTCTCCAGAAGATCTTAAGCTTGCCTTTAAAAAACACGCCACAAGCAAGATTTCAAGTATTGAAGATCTTTATAAGCTAATCACAAACGGCTTTAGAGGCGAAGCGCTAGCTAGTATCTCTGCTGTTTCTAAGCTTACCTGTACCAGCAAACGCACTGAGGATGAGCACGCTAGTAAGATTTATATCGAAAACGGTAGCGAGACTCTAAGTCAAACCGGCGCCAATCGAGGCACCAATATTATTGTCGATGAACTTTTTTTTAATACCCCCGCTAGATTAAAATTCCTCAAATCCGATAAAAAAGAAAAAAACAATATTATTGACATCACCAGAGCCCTTGCGCTTGCTCACAGTGATATTTCTTTTCAATTAATTATCGACGGGCAAGTACAGCTCAAAAGCTCTGGCAGTAAGGATCTTAAAACTTGCATAGTTGAGATTTTCAAAAACGAAGATCTCAAAAAACTCATCCCCGTTAATTTTAAGCGAGATGGTCTAGAGCTTAATGGTTTTATAAGTAATCTTGACCAGACCCGCTCAGACAAAAGAAATATTTTTACTTCTATAAATTTACGAGCTGTTAATTGTTATATAATCCGCTCAGCGATTGAATCTACCTACAAGCGCTACCTGGGCCCCGGCAAATATCCTTTTGTAGTGCTAGATCTAAAAATCGATCCTGGTGATGTAGATGTAAATGTTCATCCTAATAAAAAAGAGGTCAAATACAAAAACACCAATCTTGTTTTTAATTTTATTGGAGATGCCACAGCTAAGGCTCTTGCAGACGCTATGTACCAATCAGCACATAGCTTCCAGCCTACTCTCGAGCAAAACTTTATTACCAATTCATCACATAAACCCAGCGAGTCTTTTAATAGCGCATTGACCAAAAATTCTACGCACTACACAAACCCCAGCAAAAATCCCAAGCAAGAAAATCTACTTCTTAATGCCACAAATTCAGCGGCGATGGAAATGGTCAAATCTCATTTCGAAGGCAATCTAGAAGAGGATACTACAAAAAGAAGCTTCTATACCTACGATAAATCAAAAGAAAACATTGATACCGATCAAAGAAAATTTATTGGACGTTTTGGATCTGTGGATATTTTACTTGTAAGCTCAACCGTCCCTCAAACCATCATCTCAAGCCAAGGCAACAAAACTAGTTTTGATTTGGTTATTAAAAAAAATGATTTTAGCAAGTCTCTTTTACTCCGCGGAGATTTTGTCGGTGAATCCTGGATAAAAGACAAATACCTAGAATTTCTAAACTCGCTTGGAGAGCAGATTCTAGAGAGGGAAGTACTAGAGACGTTTTTTAAAGAGCCTGAAACTGTAAAATCTCGCCCAAACAAAAAACCCAAAAACTCAGATCTAGAGCAGGTTTGGGACAGAGATAACTACACTTGCGTCTATTGTGCTAAGGCACTACTGCACCCTGAAACCGTAAAATCTGCTCTAGCATTGAGCTCCCAGAAAAACATTATCAACTCCCATCTTGCAAGTTTTGATCATCACCTACCGGCGTCCAAATTCACAAGCCTAAATGAAGACATCCGCAATTTATTTGCTTGCTGTCAGGATTGTAATCGCAAAAAATCCGATAGCCTTGCTAGCCTAAGCTGGAATCCTCATCCCAGCAACGCTTGGGCTGAGATAGACTCCAGCAATCCACTAAAAATCGGAGATCTACAATTTCGCTCTAGCCGCCATATTGACTAGTATGCTGGCGCAAATCAGGGGGCAGATTCAAGACCCTTTTACGATGCACGCGAGAAATCTCATCGACAATATCTTTTATCGAAAGCATAAATCTTACTTTATTATTTCGCGTGATAGGAATATGCCTGAATCCTCCAGCTGACATCATATTTAAGGCAAAAGCGATGGGATCAATCTCAGAGAGGGTTTCAGGATTAGGAGTCATAAATTTATCGACAATTTCTCGATCAAAATCCAAACCTTTACCGACTATCTTTCTTAAAATATCTCTTTCAGTAAAAATTCCTGTTAACTCATCGCGGTCATTGACTACTATTAAACAGCCAATCCGTTTTTGATTCATAAGCTCTACTGCTTGCCTGATAGTTGAGCATGAACGAATGGAAATCACTGGGCTTAAATTTAAAACTCTTACTGGATCATCCAAATCAATTCCACAAGCTATATCGGAATTGAGGGTGCTTGAAGAAATAATTTCTTCCATAATAGTAAGTTCTTCCTCGAGGTAATCAGATGTCATAATATTTATATTTCCTTTATTTTTAGTATAACAAACAAAGGTTAAGGATGGGAGTTTTTAAAGATAAGACACGCCAATCATGGTAAAAATTAGGTTTTTGGGTATATTAAGGATTCGCTGAAAAACGAAGTTTTGAGGCGGAATCCGCCCAACAAATATATTAAGGATACACTCCCTGAGCCAAGATTTTCTCTTGGCTCAGGGTTGAAAAATCGACGAAGTCGAATTTTTCAGTGTATCCTTAAAGTTATGAATACCCCCTATATCGTAGATTTAGTAAGAACTCCTCTTGGCAGGGGGAAACTTGGCTCAACTTTATCCGAGCTTCATCCAGCTGATTTGGGAGCAGTGCCGGTAAAAGCGTTACTGGAAAGAAATAATTTAAAAGCAGAAAATATAGAAGATTTGATTTTTGGGTGTGTCACTCCCATTGGCGAGCAAGGTATGAATATCGCTAGAATAATCGCTCTAATCGCGCTTACTGAGAGCGTTCCAGGGGTACAAATAAATCGCATGTGCAGTTCTGGAATGCAGGCAGTAGATTTTGCAGTGCAAGCAATCAAATCTGGAGATTATGATTTAATCATCGCAGGCGGTGTAGAGCACATGGGCAGAGTGCCCATGGGCATGGATGGTTTACCGCTCCCGATGTCTCCCAACCCCGGAAGCTCAATTGCTGAGAGCTATTTAAACAAGTATCAAGTAAAATCAATGGGACAATCCGCAGAGATGATCGCGGAAAAATGGGGATTTACTCGCGATCAATTAGACGATTTTAGTATCGAATCGCACAAAAAAGCATTCTTAGCTCAAGAAAATGGTTATTTCAAAAAAGAGATCATTCCCGTTCAAACAGCGAGTTTTGGGCTTGTCGATAAAGACGAAGGTATACGTAGTTCGATCGATAAAGCTAAGATGGCAACGCTTGCAACTCCTTTTAAAGATAACGGTGTTATTACAGCCGCGAACGCAAGCCAAATCACAGACGGATCTACAGGGGTTTTGGTAGCCAGCGAGCATGCCCTTAAAAAATATAATCTCAAGCCGCGCGCCAAAATTATAAAATCTTATGTTTGCGGCACAAACCCTGAAATCCAATTAACAGGACCGATTCCTGCTATTAAAGGTGTTCTAGAAAAAACAGGTCTTACCATCAATGACATAGATCTAATCGAAATAAATGAAGCCTTTGCTTCTGTGGTCTTAGCGGCGATTCACGATCTGAATCTGCCTCCAGAAAAAGTCAATGTAAATGGCGGTGCCATAGCACTCGGGCATCCACTGGGCTGTTCAGGAGCTCGCATACTCACGACTTTGGTTCATGAGCTTGAAAGAAGAAATCTAAAACGCGGACTTCTTTCGATGTGCGTGGGCTTTGGACAAGGCATAGCGACTATCGTTGAGCTTGTTTAAAAATTAATAACTACTCAAGAAACAGCCTTAAAATAAAGCTTGGTAAGAGTCGGTAAAGCCTTCTCTACATCAAGAGCTCCGCGACCAGAATCAGCCCCAAACCCAATCTGGGCGCACTCATTAGCGGTGGCTTCGATCATACCAGAGATGGCAATGGCCGCAACATCTAGATCTACAGCGGTTAACCCACTTTTTTGAAGAATATTTTTTGTGCGGTTTATCAAGCGTTCTCGCATAGCTAAATATTTTTTTTGAAATTCTGGATCCACCAAAGCCAATTCTTTACTGAATTTCAGGATGCTATGGTTATCTAAAAAACTTTTTAGGATTGCTTTTAGATCTTTGCGGAGAGCTCGATAAGAACTGCGACCACGCTCGTATTCTTGATCTAGATCTGAACCGCCTTCTGATGCTGTATAGAGCTCATCTTCGACTTGCTCAACAAGAGCATAAAAAACTTCTTTTTTATCCTTAAAATAAAGGTAAAAAGTCCCATAACCTAGTCCAGCCGAATCTGTTATATCTTTTACAGTTACTTGATGAAAACCTTTTTGAGCAAAAACATTTTTAGCAACAAGCAAAATTTTTTGTTTGGTCTGCTGAGATTTTTTGGTTTTGGTTTCTTGACCGGACATTAATATGGGAAATTTTAGCTTATTGAGGCTAATGGCGGGGTTTTTAAGCTAAAATAATAAATCAGTGCGATCCACCACCAAAAAATTACTTGACTGCGCCAAACCTCATCAGGGCTTATTTTATTTAGCTTTAGGAGCGATGATAATTAGTGGTATTGCGAGCGTTTTACCTTCGTGGCTGGTAAAAATCTCTGTAGATGGGCTTAGTGCCATCGAACATAAAATCAGCAGTATTAATATTCTGCCTCAGCAAGCGCAAAACTTCTTGCAAGATTTTTTGGATATTAATATTTTTGTTTTGCCTGCAAGCTCACTGATCGTGATTCTGCCAATATCCATTATCGTAGTCGCTTTTATTGAGGCGTTTTTTAAATTTTTGTATCAGTTTTATACTCGAGAATTAGGCTTATTAGTGGTAAAAGATCTAAAAGAAAAATTTCATCGCCACCTCAATCAGCTTTCTATCTCTCGACTTAAAAAATATGACTCAGGCTCACTTGTCTCGGTCATCAGTAGCGATCTTCAAAGCATGCAATCATGGCTAGCAGAAAGCTTAATGAATATGTTTACCGAAATATTCAAGGCCTTTTTTCTTTTTAGCTGGCTTTTGATACTTAACTGGAAACTCACTATTAGCGCGGCTTTAACTATACCTTTGTTTGCAATTCCTGTTTTACAATTAGGCAAGAGTATCCGCATGTATGCAAGAAAAGGACAGGACTATGTCGGCACTATTTCTAGCTTCACAGCCGAAAGCCTAAAAAATCAAAGCATAATCAAGTCTTTTAACCTAGAGTCTTGGCGCAACACAAAATTTATCGAAGAATCTAACCAGCTCTACAAGCTTTTCCATAACTGGATTTTAAGGATGGCTCTGGTTTCACCGCTAACAAATTTAATAGGAGCCATTGGAATTTCAGCAATTTTATTTTTGGGAATTAATGCTGTTAATCTTGGCGAGCTCAGTATTGGTGAGTTCTCATCTTTTTTTGTTACTAGTATTTTACTTTATGATCCAGTAAAAAGACTGGGGCGGGTAGCGACCATAGTGCAGTCTGCCATGGGCGTCGCTGACAGGGTTTTTGAGGTTTTAGATCAAAAAACCCAAGAACAAGAAAGCCCCATTACTACTCAAAAACTTACAAGTCAAAAAATCTCAGGGGAGATAATTTTTGAGGGCGTGAGCTTTAATTACGAGGATAAAGAGATATTCAAAAACCTCAATTTAAAAATTCCTCCAAAATCTAGTCTAGCTCTTGTAGGTCCAAGTGGAGGAGGTAAATCGACCTTGGTGAGCTTGATTCCAAGATTTTACGAAATCCAAAGCGGCAAAATTTTTATAGATGGTTTAGATATACAAAAACTAGCATTAAATGATTTAAGGAAAAATATCGCACTCGTTACTCAAGAACCTCTTTTATTTACAGGAACCATAAAAGAAAACATAGAATTAGGAATTACAGAGAAGAACCTTTCAGCTAGTGAGATTGATAGGCTAGTTTATCAAGCGGCAGAAGATTCTTTTGTGCTTGAATTTGCCAAGAATCTAGAAAAAGGTCTGGATACAGAAGTCGGTGAAGCTGGAAACAAGCTCTCACTTGGGCAAAGGCAGAGGATTTCTATCGCCCGCGCTTTTATTAGCTCAGCTCCGATCATCATTATGGATGAGCCTACAAGTGCTCTTGATAATGAGTCTCAAGAGTTTATCTATAAATCTATCCAAAAACTCATGGAAAGCCGAACTATTCTTATTATCGCGCATAGATTGGGCACTATTAAAAACTGCGATCAAATCATCTATTTGGAGGATGGCAAAATAATTGAGTCTGGCTCACATAATGAGCTCGTTCAAAAAGGGCAGGCTTACTTAGAATTATTGGGGTAAAATAATTTTATGACAGCTTTTTTAACAAGATTTTTTTGCATTTGCTTAACGATATTTTTTTGCTTAACTAGCGCATCTGCTATGTCTGTGGCACCAGTACAAACCACTAACCAAGCGCCAGCCAGCATCACATTAGAGCTTAACGATCAAAAATATAAGCAAGGAGAATTTATCATCGCTCATATAAAAGGTGCTCCTAGCGCGCCTCGTCTCTGGTTTAATTCTCAAGAGTTTCATCCTTTCCTGGTCCAAAAACCACTTGAAGAAGATTGGAAACCAGTAGACCCTAACTTACCAGCTCCGATTCCAGAAAAAATCTATCGCGCTCTTATCCCCATCGAAAACATGACCAAGCCTGGTCCCTACTCAGTTTTAGCGAGGTTAGGCACTTGGGAGCAAAGAATCACACTTGAAGTAAAAGATAATGGTAAAGGCGTTTCTAGAATTACTCTACCTCCGGATAAAGTAGAGATCGAACCAACAGCTTATGAGCTCAGTAAAATTGGTCCTGGGCTGAGATATCTTTCAGCTACAAAACAATGGCAAGGTAAATTTATTTATCCAGCCAAAGCCCCTAAATCAAGCCCTTTTGGTGTGAAGCGCTCTTACAATGGTGGTCCTGTTGATAGCTATCATAAAGGTTTAGATTTTGCTGGCAAGCATGGAGAGCCGGTTTACGCGCCTGCTGATGGCACTGTCATAGTCGCTGGTCTTGAAAAAGATGGTTTTAAATTACACGGCAGTACCATTATTCTTGATCACGGACAAGCCGTAACCTCAATCTATATGCACCTTAGCAAGCTTGATGTAAAAGAAGGCGACAAGGTAACTCAAGGACAAAAAATTGGTGAGATCGGGCATACAGGAATCTCTACAGGCCCGCATTTACATTGGGGTGTTTATAGTTACGGTACTAGCGTAGAGCCGGAGCTTTTTGTAAAGAACGATATTTAACCTCTTTCGAAACCGTAGGTTTCGTAAAAAGAGGTTATAACAAAAATATCAAAATCGAAGATTTTGCTAGAGTTCTTTCGGACCCATTTATGGGCTTCGAAAGAACTCTATTAAATAGAATTAGGTTTTTAGGACCGTTTCACTTGTTTGGCGCCTTTCATCACGAGCGAAATCAAAAATAAATTCACCAGCATAGAACTACCTCCATAACTCATAAAAGGTAAAGGCACGCCTGTAATAGGCATTATACTAAGGTTCATTCCGATATTAACAAAGATATGAAAAAACATCATTGAAAAAGTACCGATGCAAATAAATGAAACAAAACGATCTTTAGATTCTTTAGCGACACTAATAATATTTAAGCAAAGCCAGGTATAGAGCAAGACTAAGGCGATCGCTCCAAAAAATCCGAGCTCTTCACCAACAGATGAAAAAACAAAATCAGTATGTTGCTCCGGCACAAACTGACCTTGAGTCAAATCGCCGCTTTTGAGCCCCTTACCAAAAAGACCTCCACTGCCGATGGCATAAAGACTCTGAATAATGTGATAACCCGCTCCCAGAGGGTCTTGATGAGGATCCAAAAAAATCGTTAGGCGTTTTTGTTGGTATTCTTTTAGGAAGCCCCAAGCAATAGATTTAAACATCATCACCAAAATATTAAAACTCAAAAGCGCAAATATCGCCGAACTAACCCATGGCGAGCTCCAAGCACGATAATAAATCACAAGCACTAAAACCAAAACCACAAAAAAAATCGCGACCGGCACAGTCAGCGCAAAATCTATTTTTCCTTGCTTATAAGCAATAATCTTATGCCCAAAAGAAGCCAGAATCGCAGTCGCCAAGGGCGATACCATAACAGCAAGCTCTATCAATTTAGCTCCAGCCCAAAACAACATCCCAAAAGAAATAGCGATATAAACCAGGGTCGTGCCCAAGTCAGGCTGAATTACAACCAAGCCCGCTGGTATAGAAACCACTAATAAAGCACGAAAAATATCATAGTAATTTTTTATCGGTCTTTTTGAGAGCCAAGCGGATAAAAAAATTATCAAAGCAACTTTAGCCACTTCACTGGGCTGAAGGCTAAGCGGTCCCAGTCGTAACCAGCGCTGGGAGCCAAGGACAGTAGTACCAAAAACTTTTAACAAAAGTAAAAGTCCGATATTTAAAAAATAAATCACCACGGCATACTTCTGAAAAAAACTTAGATCAAATATTTTATAGGTAATAGCTACCAAAAAAAGCGCCACCGAAAAAAACACCGCTTGCTTAACAAGAAAATCTCCGCCAGAAGCCGTAAAAAGAGCAAGACAGCTAATAGCAAAAATACTCAAAACATTTAAGGCAAGCTCGGGGTCGGGGAGACTGAATTTAATTTTGGAGAGCTTCATGAATAAAACAATTATAAAATAGAAAATACTCATTAAATCTATTTTTTAGACTCCGTTTAGGCTAAAATTTAAAATCATGCAAAACACCGAAAAACCTAAAATCGCAGATGAAATCTATCAGAAAAACGTTGAGTTTTGGGAAACTGCTTGGAGCCGTGTTAAAAAAGCCTCCACGACTATACCGGATGTTATCGATTATATTCCACGCATACCTGGAGTGTTTGAGGCACATGGCTGTAAAAGTATCCTGGATATTGCTTGCGGCTCTGGCTGGCTTTGCTTTTTTTTGCAAGAGCATGGGTTTCAAGTAACTGGAGTAGATATTTCTCCCTCTGCCATTAGACTAGCTAACGAAGTTAAAACTGAGCGCAAGCTTGATGATAAGCAAATAAATTTTGTATTAGCTGACATGATGAAGCTTGAACTTCCGTCCCAGAGCCAGTTTGATGGCTTGCTCATCAATGCCGCTTTTGAGCATTTAGATTACCAGAGAGGTAAAGCTTTTATCCAAGAAATCAAAAAATTCATTAAGCCTAATGGAATAATGTTTGGGGTTTTTGATAAAGTTGGAACCGGCCAAAAAGGTGAGTATGAATTACTCGAAGATGGCAGTCAGCAGTATTTAGATACTTTTAGAGCTGGAATGTTGCTGAGAAACTACAGCGATGATGAGCTAAAAGAAATTTTGGCTTCAGCGAATTGGGAAATTCTTTCTTGGAAGACTAATAATTTTGAAAGTAGAATTATTGTGGCCAAAAATCTAGGCTAAAAAGTATGAATTACTTAAAGACCCTAAAATACTATTATTCCCTTTCTGCAATTTTTTTAACATTAGCCTTTTATTTACTAAAACCCGAGCTTGCTAAAGCCTTTTTTTGCGCTTCTTGCGCCTGGTTAATCTATATTTACATGCTCGGTTTGAGTTTGGAGAATTTTATATCCAATACTGCCATAATGAGTATTAACTCAGAAAATCAAAACGAAGAAAACGCTAAATTTAGTAAAAAATTTAAGATATTAGTATCTATTTTAGCTGGGCTGAGGATGGCTTTAATGGCTGGAATTTTTGCCATATTTATTCTTAAATTTAAACTTAATCTTAGCGGGCTTTTAGCCTCATTCCTGCTTTATAAGCTAGTATTATTCTTAGTTGGTTTAAATTATGCAGCATATAACCGGAGAAATACTAGGCAAGACAGTACACATTGATACTCTTTATTTTACTTGGTCTTGCATGGGCTTGATTTTGATTTCTGCGCTTGCTTTAGGATCAGGACTAAGTGCCGAAACTCAAAAATACGGCATCAGACAGCATATCGCTGAATCTATTTTTAATTTTATTAGATGGTTAACTACGAATAATATTGGTAAGAGAGGCGATAAATATATATTTTTCATCGGATCGATATTTATTTTTATTCTTGTTAATTATTATGCTGGTCTACTGCCTTGGAAGATGGGCTCGCTGTTTGAGTGGTGGCCGCAAATTCCGGCGCACGGAGAGTATGGCGGTCACGGGCATCCATGGCACGGAGCTAGTCCTTGTGCGGATATCAATATCACTGCTGGTATGGCGGTACTTGTGATAATTACTTATTTTATGAGCGGTACTTTTGTCGCTGGTTTTAAATATATTCAAATGTTTCTACCAATCAATATTACTAAGCATGGAATTAAACTAAATCTCATGTGTCTGATCGAAATTATGGATTTGGCTGTTAGACCTCTAACCCTGTCACTGCGACTTTTTGCAAACACTCTTGCTGGTGAGACTCTGTTAGCTTCGTTTATATCCATGGTGGCTTTGGTTTTACCGGTTGCGATTTTGGGATTTGAAATGGCTGTGGGAGTTTTACAGTCTTTTATTTTCACTATACTAACTGCAGTGTACATAGGATCAGCAGTTCAGCACGCAGAGCATCTTTTACACGATGAGCATCATTAATCACAGCTATCATCTTCTTGCCGAGATTCTACCTGTTTTTTTTATTGCCATTTTGGCTTCATCTCTAATTGATAAATTTTTGCCGCAAGATTTTATTGATCGAGTATCATCTTCAAAATATTTATTTTTCACAGTGCTCAACGCCAGTGTAATTGGGGCTTTGATTCCTCTTTGTACTTGTGGCATGATACCTCTTACTGTAAAACTTCACAAAAAAAAACTTCACTGGAAAGCGTTAGTAGCTTTTTTAGTAGCGGGCAATGCTTGTAGTATTCCAGCTTTGATATTGACAGCCAAGCTCAGCTGGGATCTTGCTCTTTTAAGATTAGTGGCTTCTATTAGCTTTGGGGTGGTTTGCGCTTATTTACTGGGATTAATAGTAGGTAAAAATTATCAGTTGAATTTTCATTCTGATCAAGCTGAAACTTGTGAAGAGCCTAGCTGTTGCGAGCACGAACACAAAAAAAATC
>Ga0315901_10003476_pt1 | contig 20437 bp, 19 predicted proteins | sample LakEriMetagenome_10_FD_203761 | JGI IMG/M metagenome (GOLD analysis project Ga0315901, IMG submission 203761) | Freshwater fungal communities from buoy surface, Lake Erie, Ohio, United States - Buoy 2 MA116 | ecosystem: Environmental > Aquatic > Freshwater > Lake | place: USA: Lake Erie, Ohio... | reverse complement strand
CATATTCTGGTAAATATCTTATATTGCTAGCTTCACCTTCATCTGGTGTAATTATTTTCACACCTTGCTTTTCCATTTTTTCAATATCTTCATTACTTAGTGATAATGTAGTATAATCACTAGCCTCCTCTTGCAAACCAACACACGACCAAGTATTATAGAAATTTGTTTTATTAGCTTTCAAATTAGTTTTTTGACTATCATATTCACATAGAAGAATTTCTTTGAGTCCTAAATCGTGTGCTAATTTAGCATAATCACCTTTCATTAATTTCTTACCTTGCATTTTTGCATATTGTTTTAAAGCAAATTTAAAATACTGTTGAATGAAACCTGGATTTTGACCAGCATTAACTATAATAGGATTTTTACTAGTTTTATTTTGATGATATAGTTTTTCTAATAGCAACTGACGATGATATATTGTATTATCCTTAATATCATCATAAGTTAGATTTTGTTTTTTCTTATTGTTTCCTATTTCATAATTTTCAATACTAGTGTTAATATATGCACAACCTTTTTCAAGACAATACTTAATAATCATTAGTGAATCAACATTAACAGATAAATCAATAACTAATGTTTTTTCATTAATACCTTTCATTAGTTGTTTATAGTTATCAGGTGTAAGTGCTTGTTTAATATGTTTTACATTTCTATTTTCAAATAGTTCAGGATGTCTAATTTCTTTAGGTTCAATTATAGTAATAGGAATATGGAAATACTTCCCTTCTAGATTGCATAGTTCAATTAAACTAGTGGCAATAGAACCAAATCCAATCATAAGAAACTTATCAAACATTTTTTAGTTTATTATTATTAACCAAGATAATATTCTAACTATAAATAAAGTATTGCTATAAAATGGCTAATTCAATAGAACAGATAACCAACTACTTCATCAAACAAGATTTAAGTGATGAAGATATCAAGACTATTACAGGTAAAGAACCATACACATATGAAGAACTAGGACAATTTAACAGTCTAGAACAATTACTAGGTACTGAAGGCTTTGCAGTTATTCTATATCAAACAACTAAGACATCTGGACACTGGACAGCAATCATAGAAAACAAAAATCTCAATAAGATTATCTTCTTTGATAGTTATGGTTTTATGTATGATAGAGAGATTCAATTTACCAAATATAACCAATCATTACCAACATATCTATCTATGCTAATAGAAAAATCAGGTCGTGATGTAATCTATAATCAGTATGACTACCAGAAATGGTCTAAGTCTGTTTCAACTTGTGGAAAATGGAGCAGTGTAGCTGTAAAATTTCTAAAGCATATTTCACTAAGTGAATTTCAACAATTATTTACAACCAACAAAAACAGTTTAATCAATCAACCAGATTTTACTGTATCATTAATGACATTATTAGCATTAAAAGATATTCCAAAGTATTTTAATAAATAAAGATTTTATTATATTTTTATCTAATTTTTATATAGTTATATGAGATGACAGAACAACATTCAACAGAAAATAATCTAGAGAATAAGATTATTGAGTTAGAAAAGAAACTAAATGAGTTATTACTAGTAAAATCAACAGAACAAATACAACCACAAAAAAAGAATAAGACACCACAATATATAATAGATGCCAATAAACGTTATTATCATAAGAAGAAGAATAATTTAGATTTCAAGATAAAGATTAGAGATAGAAATAGAAAAGCTAGGGAAAAAACAAAACCATCAATAGATAAAGAGGGAAATGCTCGAAAAACCGTAGGTTTCTCGACAACATCATCAATTGAAGTAATTACAAATGTAAATAATGACCCAATAATAAAGAAAATATCAAATCCTATCACAATATCATTTTATGAAGATGATGATATAGGTTTTTAAATAATTTAGGGAAATGCGCGAAAAACCATAGGTTTCTCGCTAAGAAACCTGTTCCATCATTTTATTGAATAGATTCATATGATAAATTTTATGAACCATATGACGCTTTTCTGGTTCAGTAAAACCAGCTAGCATACCACCCTTAGCTTTGCCCTTAAAAAATTTATCATACATCTCTTTCGCCTTTGAACCGTGTTCATATGCTTTTTTCCCTATTTCAACTGCTTGTTTAATAGCACCGATTGGGTCTTTCGAAATATGGTCAATAGCTTTAGATGCTAATCCACTTATGAAATCAACAACACCACCACCAACTAGACCCTTACCAGCTACAGGAGTTTCTGGTAAATCTTCTATAATTTTTTCTAATTGTGCAACTTTCATTTTTTCTAATTCATTTCCAGTAAAATCTTCTGTTCTTTCTAAAATATAATCAATATAGTTTTGCTTAAACCCTTGTTGGGCTTTCATTTCTTTAAATTTACGTCTAGCTAACATTCCTCTAAATGCTGACTGCATATTAATAGCTGCTTGTTCTTTTATTTCAGGTGCTCCTGTAATATCTGCAACAACTTCAGCAGCAGCATTAACAATAGGTTCTTCTTCGCTTTCTTCTTCGCTAAGTAATGGTTCCTGTTTTTTTTGTAAAGCTGGCATAAAAAATGAAGTTATTTGTTTTTGTCCTTTTGGTTTTGCTTGTTCTTCTTCCATCTTTTTAAAATCATATTCTTTTAATCTATCAATAAGTGTTTCTTTATTTCCACCAGATGATAAACCTTTTTCTTTAGCCTCTTGTCTTAATTCTAGAAGTGATTTGTCAGCACGTGTTAAATCATACATTCCCATAAACTCTTTACCAGGTGTAGATTTAATAGGACGACCAGCTTTTCCTTTTGGTGCCTCAATAGCCATCATTTTCATTTCCTTTGGTGCTTCTAGTGCTAATAGCATTTCCTTTTCCATTTTCTTCTGTTCAGGTGATTTAGCTGCTTCAATTCCTTCCTTGAGTCTTTCTTCAAGCTGTTTCTTAATATTTTGTTCTTCTAGTGTTAATGGTTTAAAAGCACGAGCTTCTGCACGTTCTGCACGTTTCTTAACTAATCCTTCTAGTTTTTTAGCTGCTTTCATCATCATAGCTTTTTCACCTTTGGATAATACACGTTTTTCTTTAGTCATTACTACATCTTTAGCTTTCATTGGAACCTCAATTACACGCTTTACCTTACGACCCATTCGTTCAACATCTTCAAATTGCTTTTGACCTTTACGAGGTAATACAAAAACTTTTTTCATTGCAGTCTTAGTAGGTTTTTTAGCTTTAGGAGCCATCATCTCCTTATCTTTATTAGCAAAATATTGTTCAGCCATAATAAAAATCTATATTTATTATAATATAATATTTTATTTTTAATAAAATTATAAAATGCCTTATTGTTTATCTTTAAAAGATGGCGCAGAGATTGCGATGATTAATAATACCAAAGAACCGATTTATATTACAGATTGTGATTATAATTCAAAACCAGAAATAAATACAACACTAGAAAATAAAGTTAAAATTTTTGAAAAGTTTCTTCGACGTGATACAAAATTAATGAAGAAAGATATTGAACTTTTAACTACTTATTATAAACAAGGTTATACAGAGATTGATACAGATAAACCTAAACTAAATAACAAGTATGACCAAGCTTTAGAATATGTTGATAATTCTTTGAAACGTTTTATGAATTTTGATAGTAAGACATTTCTACAACCAATATTACCAAAAAATCATTGGCTTTGTTATATTACAGGTTTATCAGGTAGTGGAAAATCATATTATATTTCCCAATTGATAAAAAATAATTTTCCAAAAGACCAACTAGTATATTTATTTAGCCCTGTAGAAGGTGATGAAGCATTTGAAGATTTAAATATATTTCAAGTTCATCTAGAAACTTTCGAGGAAGATTTTGGACAACCATTTACAATAGAAACATTAAAAGGAACTAAAGAACAACCTAGTATAGTTATAATGGATGATATAAATACATTCAATAATAAAAAGGTTCGTGATATGTATATTGAAGTTCAAAATCAATTACTAGAACGTGGAAGACATCTAAATATTAGAACAATGACAGTTAGCCATAATCCATTGGCTGGTGCTTTCAGTAAAGCCCCAATTCGTGAAAGTACTTTCTATGTATTATTTGCATCATCAAATTTTAGAGATAGTAAAGTATTACTAGAATCATATACAGGACTATCAAAACAGGAGATAGAAGAAATATTAAATTTAAATACTAGAGGAGTTATCATTAAAAAAACAGTTCCTAGTTATTATGTGGCAGACCACAACATAGGTATTCTAGGAAAATAACAAATTTATATTTTTTAAAATTTTAATCTTTTATAATAATAATAAGATAATATAAAATGTCAAATACTGCCTTAGTCAATAATATCTATTTCACCTGTGAAAATTATAACGCTGGTTTAGCTAATATTCCAGCTGAACAAGATACAAATCTTTTATATCCACTAATTCCAAACGGTGAAAGTCAAAATTATCAGTTGGCAGTTGCTAAATGTCGTGTTCCATTAGGAACTATACCACTAACGAGCCAAAATTTAGATTTGAAGAAATATGAACTAACACTTCGCAATGGTGGTAATGAAGCTAGTGCTTATGTAAAACAGATTAACGCCCTTACTGGTAATTTTTACTATATTCTAGATGGTAATTCAATTAAACGTTATTCATATACTTCTACAACAACAACACTAACTAAAACAATTGATTTATCAAATGTATGTTCTTTTGTATTGCAATTTGTAGTAGATGATTATGAAAATATCTATATTGCAGGTTCTAATACTTCTGCTGATGTAGCTAATGAATTAATCATTATAGATTCTGGTGAAATACCAAATATACTATATCAACAAAGTTTCACTAATATTAAATCGATTTACATTGACCGTTCAAGTAATTTTTATTTAATGGATGAAGACGAATTAACAACAACTGTTATATGTTATAATAATCAAACAGCATTAAATAGTGTTGTTTTAACATTAAATTTTACAATTACTAAAGATTTTGCAGGTGTTGATTTAGCTAATGGTATTTTTGTAGTAGCTACTGAAAACAATATTATTGTAGCACACGACCTTAATATGTTAAGTTATTACACATCTACAGGTATTGCTATAACTGATTATCCTGTAGCAGGTGCAGACCAATTAGTAGCTGGTAATGTTCTAGCTAGTGAAGATATTCTAATGACTGCTGATATTGACCAGCTAAACGATTTACTAATAGCAACTAAAAACCAGGTACCCTATAGTATTGAATCAGCACCAAACACACCCCTTACTTCTGGACAAATTGCTAGTCAGCTAGCTATTGCTTCAAGTGTAGGTTATGTTATTGGAACTAATGAAAATCTATATAGTGTTCCTTGGCCTATCACATCACCACCAGCAAATTATACAGAAATAAACACAACAACTAGCCTTAAGGCAATTTGTGCTAGAAATAATACTTTATCTGGTATTAGTACAACCGATGATTTATATTTTTATAATCTAAATACTCCATATGGTGCAACAGCATCTAATGAATGGGGTCTAACAGCTGTTAATTTTAAACCTTCTACTCATAGTGTTATTTCCTATGATTGGAATGTATCAAATAACAAAATGGTTGTAGTTGATAACACTAATGAAATGTATATCAGTAATGTCGGTATTTATCCACTAGGTTATTTTGGTTTAAATTATGGAAATGATGGTGCCAATGTAGTTAATACAATTGGTTTAGAAAACTATGCACAGAATAATTATGTTTTTAATAGCGATACTATAAATACAGTTGAAATTAATGATTTACAAGCATTAGCCACTAAAAACGGTACTGTTTTTGCTGTTAAGGGTGTTGCTGGTGCTCAAAAAGTATATGAACTAAATATTCAAACCTTTCAAGAAACAGGGACTGTTTTTGATTGTACTGAATGTGGTGGAACTATTCAATCTATTTCTGTAGTTGATAATAATATAGTTTGTATTGGTCTAAACTATAACATAGCTATTTATCGTATAATTGACCAGACATTAGTTAATAATAATATAACATATCTAAACAATACAACTTTAAGGGTTGTAGGATTTCAAGATGGTTCTCATTTAGGTATTGTTCATAGTGGAACTTTATCTGTTTGGAATTATATAACATCTGTTATTGCTGGTAGTTTTGCACTATTAAGTCCAAATATAACAGGTATTGCATTTAATCCAAACGACCAAACAAATGGAATAGGTAAGTTTTTCTATTCTTATATTGCCGGAATAGCTCAATACCCAATACAATATATAACATTTACTGCTGGATATCTTTTAAATACAACTGGTGTTATTGATACACAACTAAAAAGTATAACAAATTTAACGTGCAATGTTGATAATGGTCTTCTATTTGCTTATATTTTCCAAGATAATACAATAAATGTTTATTATCAAGAAAATAGTTATAATGCTTCACAAATACAGCAAATATATAATGTACCACAATATGACTTCTTCTACTTCCCACAATCACTAACTGGTGTATATGCTTTCGATTCAATAACAACAAATATAACCCCAGAAGCTATTGCAGTTTCTCGCGATAATACAAATAAGATTTATGCTATTAATTCTGCAGATAGTCTATTGTATGTTGGTGTTCTTAAAGGTAATAATATAACATTTTCGCAAATGACACAATTTCCACAAACTTATAGCTATATTAGCGCTATTAAAAACACTAATACTAATATAACTAGTACATTACGAACTTTTACTATCAGCAATCAAACACCAATAGCAAATGTTGCTATTAGTAATAATAAGATTGAAGCTATTGCTAAAAATGAAAGTTCTGCACAGTTTCTAGTTGGTCTATATTCAACTAATCAAATTAGAGCTTATAATTCTAGTCTAGTTCTACAATATACATTATCGCAAAATAATCCTTTTAGCCTATTTGCTAAACCTGCTGACGATATCAACGTTCCTAATGTAAGTATTTTCAATTTACAGGTTGTCGTTGATAGTATCAATATTGCATTTCTGGAAGCCTGGAACAAATTGAAAGCCCTTGGTGGAACACTAGCAGAAGCACCATTTCTAACTTTAGATTATACAGGATTTCTAACACTAAATTATTCTGCAGATTATACCCAAACAGGTAATGCCATTCTATTTAATAATCCTTTAATAAATCTTTGTTATTTCCAGAATGTACAAGTATCTCAAAATTATTATATACTAATTCTAAAAGCAAATTCAACATCAACTACACAACTAGCTAAATCAATGTATCAATTCAATCAGCTAGATAAGATTCTTATTCAATCTACTAGTCTTTTTGTTGCTGGTTCGTGGTATGGTAATAATAGCATTAGTCAAGTATTAACTGATATCGATGTTCCTATTGATGGTGCTTCTTTTGCAATTGGTAATGTTGGACAGGTTCTATATTATCAACCTCCAATGCTTAGAGTGTTTCAAATGGCCAGTGGTGGAAATGCAATTAATCGTATCCAAATGAGTATTCTATATCGTTATCGTAATGGAACACAATATGTACTTGATTTAGCACCAGGTGAAGCTTTCAGTGTTAAATTGGAATTCATTAAAAAATTTTAAGACCACTAAAATTTTGATATAAAAATTTTTGATTATTATTTTTAATTTTTTTTCTAGATATAGATTAAGATAATTATAAACTTTCATTTAATTTAATTATGTCTAAAGAAATCGCTCTTGTTCTTTCTAACAAGGTAAATCTTGGCGACTACGTCCAAACTGTTGATTATTGTGGTCGAAGTGTTCAACAATACGAATATAGCCCAGATGGTCAAACTTATACAGACCAAATACAATTTAATAATATTGTTAGTATTGGTTCCTTATCAAGTACAGTCCTATCAAAATCGATGCGCCTACGCTACCGAGTGAAAATTACATCTACTTCAGCGGCTGCGGCAACAGCTCAAGTAAATCGTACTTTCCCATCTACTTCTTATTATAATTCGCTCTCTCTTCCTATTACTACTACTAATGCAAATCCACCAGTTGCTGTCCAAACTGGCGTAAATTCTGGTTTCCGTGCTTTTCCTCTCCAAAGTATTTCTTCCACCGTTCAATTATCATTAAATAATGGTAATACTACTTGGAATGCCCGCGAAACTCTTCCCGGTCTTCTTCGTCTTCTAGATAAGAAGCAACTAATGACTATTGCCGGTGATTGTCCTTGCCGTCCTGATGATAAATTTACACTTCTACCTGATTTTCTTAGTAAAGACCAAGAACTAAATCTTAGTCAAAACGGTCATCTTGGTTATACTCGTAATAGTATTACAGCAGTTTCAGCAACTGTTCCAGCAGGTGGTATAGGAAATTATGTCTATGAATATGAAATTTGCGAAAATCTAATTATTCCTGGAATTAATTCCTTGTTTTCACAGGAAGCTGGTCTTGGCAATATTAACAATATGAGCCTTCTATTTAATTTTGGTGGTAATTTAGCTGATATGGTATGTTCTGCCCCTGTATGGAATGCTGCTAGTGCAACTGGTATAGGTGGAAACCAAGCAGTATATAATGATACGCTTGCATTTGAAATACTTACACCCCGTCTAATTCTTGAGTATTACACTGTAGATTCAAATCTCGTGTCCATTCCCCGTAGTATTACCTACCCGTATGAGGTCGCAAATCTTAACCAACAAGCGAATGTTGTGACACCAACATTAAAGGCACAAACACAAGCTTTAAGTGTTGAATCTAATACATTTAGATTTAGTTCTCTTCCTAAACGAATTGGTTTTTGGGTTTCCAAAAATATAAGTTCTAGAACTTCAGCAGATGCTGATGCTTGTCTAGCATTTCAAAATGAACAGGGTGCAGTAAGTATTACTTTAGGTGATAGAAGCGGTCTATTGGCAAATTGCTCTATAGGCGAGTTGTTCAAGATTGCACAAGAAGCCGGTTCAAACCAGACATTCGATAGCTTCCGCAATGGTTCATCTTTTATGTGGATTGACCCTATTACTGCATTTGGCCTGTCTGAAAATGATGTTTTCCCTGGTGAAAGCGGTAGTGTCAATTTTTCCGTTAGTGCTAAATATTCATACCGAAACGTTAATGCAAATCTTATGGGTGCTCTTGCTAATAGTACTTTAACAGATACACCATTTGTATTATATCTAATAGCACTATATGAAGGTTCAATGGTTATTACTCCTGACCAAGTTGTTTATTCTACCGGTATTTTAACTGCTGGTGAAATTGATACACTAATGAAAGCCGGTTCTTCTGTTAGCAAGGAAGCTATTAAAAAGGAAATTAATGGAAGTGGTCTTTATGTCGATAAAAGTATCCTTCATAAAGGCGCTAAAAAGAAGATGGGTGGTATCATGACGATGGCCTAAATTAACAATTTCTAAATATATAATCTTTTTTCAATTTTTTTCTTTCATTATATTAATAAATCAAAATGAATTATAAGGAATTCGTAAAGGCCGAAATGGCTAAAATGAAATCTTCCAAATTACCAGTTGGACAACGTATGAAACTTATAGCCGAACAATGGAAAAAACATAAAAGCAAACTAAAAGGTGGTGAAATTGATGCATCTGCACCTGTACCAGCACAACCAAATGATATCCCTAACAATGTTCAGGGAAATGCGCGAAAAACCGCAGGTTTCTCGCAACTAACAGAACAGGAAAAAATGGGACAACAACTACAAGCACAAGAAGAAGCATTTAGTGAAAAGGTTAAAAAATCATTATATGGTAATTATGCTGAACCATTTATTAAACCTAGTGTAATGATGGATAGAGAAATACCCTGGATACTAGCCCAACATCCTAATCAATATAGCGCTAATCCTAACCAAGTTTTGCTATATCGCAATCTTTCACAATTTCTAAAATCATCAATATATAAGAAATATGCAGATAGACTAGTAGAAGTTGCTGAACGTTCTGGATATGGTACTACAAGAGCTAAAATAGTACCTAAAAAAGATTTTAGAATTGTATTTCGTAGCCGTAGTGTAGATGATAATACACAATATTATCTAGATTGTAAAGATGCTGATGAATTTATGGATGTATTAGATGAAGCAAAAGATAGTAATATTCTAGTACCTGTTGAATTAGTTAGTAAGAAATTTATGGAAATCAATAAACAAATTAGCGATAAACAAGCAGAAGATAATCAAATTATTTGGCAAGCTGGTTATCAAACATCATATGACCAACTAGAACCAATTATTAAACAACAACAAGAAGAAATTCAAAATTTGCAACAAAGCAGTGGTAGCGATTGGTTATCTAGTATTGCTGAGGGTGCTGTATCAGCATTTAAACTATTAATTTAAATTTATAATTTTTTTATCTGTTAAATATAATAATATATAATCAAGAATGTTATATTCCGATTTTGTAAAGGAGCATATGGTGAAACTTAAGGGGACAGATATGTCTGCACCTCAAAAGATGAAGTATATTGCCGAACAATGGAAAAAGTCAAAAGGTTCCCAAAGCGAATCTAAAAAGGAAATGCCTAAGAAAGAAATGCCTAAAAAGGAAATGCCTAAGAAAGAAATTCCTAAACCAAAGAAGCATAGTAATGAAATATTAAGTATGTTAGGTGTTAATGTTAAAAAGTCTAAAGCAAAACCTAAAACAGAAAGAGCTGTTAAAAAAGTTGTTAAAGCTATGGAAAAAATGCAGATACCAGTTGAAGAGAAAATGCAAGAAATACCTAAACACCCTATTCATTTACTTGAAAAGGAAGAAGTAAAACAGAAACAAATGTTTGATGATGATGATATTGGATTTTAATTCGAGAACTATGTTTTCGAGCATTCCTAAGATTTAGTAAATTTTATTTCTTTTATAATAATAATATACTAAAAATGGAAAGTGCATTAAATTATTCTATCACACCTTTAGATGCTGGTCGTGCATATATTGGACGATGGGAAAAAGCTTTATATCCAACTGCAACTATAACACTACTAGCAGATACAGCTTGTGAAATTGTTGCTTATCAATCATTAAATAAAACACAAGAACAAACTACAACATTTGAAACTGTTGCTAATGAATATTTCACTTATAACTTAACACTCAATTTACCTTATATATATTTTAGTGTTAGAAATCCAACCAGTACTAACCAAACATTATTAAATTTTAGTGTTATCTATAAGAATGCATATTTACCTACAACTATTCAAGGTAGTTCTAAAATATTTGATTTTGGTAGTTTAACTGGTGTTAATGGTTATTCCTTATCTGTTAATCTAAAACTTTCTAGCAATAATATTACCTTCTATGGTAAAGTATCAGGTGCGACTGATTTGACTATTCAATTAAGCGATGACGATACAACATACTATGATAGTCAATATAAATTAGAAATTGCAGAAGCTAGTGATTTTGGTTTTAATTTACCAGCTACAGTTGCAATTAAATATATTCGAGTTAAAAGTTCAGCAGATGTTAATTGTGATTGTTTTATTAACTATTGCTAAATAACATTCTTTATTTTATAGGATTTTTTTGTTTTAATATAATAATAATATAAGATGTCTTCATTATTTTTAGGAAATTTAGAAACATCACCATCAAATGGTTTATTGCTTGGTAGTGTTAGAATAGTAGGAGGTGGTGGTGGTGCCACTGGCGATAAGGGTGCTACTGGTGATAAGGGTGCTACTGGTGATAGAGGTGAAACTGGTTTTCAGGGTGCTACTGGTTTTCAAGGTGCCACTGGTGATAAGGGTGCTACTGGTGATAGAGGTGAAACTGGCTTTCAGGGTATGACTGGTTTTCAGGGTGCTACTGGATTTCAAGGTGCTACTGGTTTTCAAGGTGCTACTGGATTTCAAGGTGAGACTGGTTTTCAGGGTGCTACTGGATTTCAAGGTGAGACTGGTTTTCAGGGTGCCACTGGTTTTCAGGGTGCTACTGGTGATAAAGGTGCCACTGGGGCAAATTTTATAATGTCATCTCCAACAGGTGCAGTATATTTTACAGAAAATGGAACAAGTCCAACAGGTTCAAGTGAATTGACTTATACTAATAAACTACACGTTGGACAACCTATTGGATTTGTTAATACATATGATACTAATATAGAAGCTATCAGTGATTATAATGGTTCTTCAAATAATTTAGTTTGTCAAAATAAATCACACGGTGGTGTAGCAAGTACTAATATTTATCTAACTAATGATACAACATTAGACCAATCAAGCCATTATTGTGTAATTGGTATGAATGGTGGAAGCTATACAGGTTCTAATTATATAACCGATGGAAAAGACCAATTATATATTTCAAATACAAATAAAGATGTAGCTATTGCAGTTAATTTTATTGGTTCTGGTGCTGGTATTCATTTATCCGGTAATGGTGGTGTATCTGCCATTTCAGTTAATCCAAATAATGCCTTATCTGTAGATACGACTTTTGATAATATAACAGATACCCATACTTATGACTGTGGAGCAACTGGTACTGTTTTGACTTCTCAAGGTTCAGGAACTCACCCAACTTGGGAAACTCCAAGTTCTGGCGTTTCAGTATCTAATCAATCAAATACACAAATAACATATTGCACGAATACTAGTAATATTTTAACTAGTTCCGCAAATTTAACATTTAATGAGGCTACAAATACTTTAGCTACATCAAATATAAATTGTACATTGTTAAATGGTAATGTTCCCACAAGTATAACAGCAAATGCAGATTTTCGCGTTTTAACTGGTCTAACAAATTCAAACAATGCGCATGCCAATACTGAATTAACTTTCAACCCCAATGGAGGTCTATATATATTTGGTAATAATACTAATAGCAATATAGTAATTTCACACGGAAACACACAAACAATAGACACTAATTTAGCTATTGGAAATAAAGCACTTAATGCATCTATTGCCCCCGGTGCTTTTAATGTTGGTATTGGCTATACTGCATTATCTAGTTTAACTAGTGGAAGTAATAACGTTGTAATTTCTAGCGCATCGACTGGAACCGCTGGGCAAACTATAACGACTGGCAATGCCTCAGTTATTATTGGTAATGGACACGTATTTTCTGGTGTGCAATCAAATACTTGCGCTATTGGGTGGGGACATCGACGTTTAGCGAATGCTTCAAATATTATTGGCCAAAATAATAATGGTGGTAATGTTAATTCTTGCCATATAATCGGTAATAGTTGTGGCGCTCCTACGATGGGGAGTGATACTATTTTAATTGGGCAACAAAATTCGACTTCGAATGCTAATGTTTTAGCACAAGCCAATATATTTATTGGTTCATATTGTGGGCGTGGTGCTGCCAAAATGGGTTTTAATACTGGTGTAGGTGGTTTTAATGTTATGGATGCAACAACAGGAGCCCAAAATTGCGCTTTTGGGACTAATTCAGCTCAATCAGCAACTAGTATTAATAACTGCATATTTTTAGGTAGTTATTCAGCTCAGGGACAAACCCTAGCCGGATTGTCAAATGTTAGTGTTATTGGTTCGTACGCGACCGCATCCGGGACAATTAGCGACGAAATGACTTTAGGCAATGCAAATTTAGCAGTTTTACGTGCTCCTGGTATTGGTTTTATTGCTACCCCCAACGCATTTAAAAATACTGGACATTATGCAGGGTCTATTCCTGTTAGTGTTGCCGGTAATACTACCGTTAGTGATAGTACCTATTGGCTTATTGTTAAAAATCTAGCCGGTACAACTATTTTGACATTGCCTACAGCTTCAGCTTGGCCAGGTAGAATTCTAAATATTCAAAATCAAGCTAGTCAATTAGTTGATAGTAGTGTTTCTAATGTTATTCCATTAGGTGGTGGTAGTGCTGGAACTAGTATTTTGCCCGCAATTGTTGGTTCGTGGGTTGTACTTGTATCCGATGGTACTAATTGGATAACAATGCAATCGTAAAAAAGTAAAAAATTAACATTGTCTAGAATGTATTAAAAAAGTTAAATATGTTCTAAACCCAACTATTGGTATTAGTTGTTCTACTTTGAAGTAGTTTGCGTGTATATTTTCAACTAGTAAATGGGCTGGTTTTTCTATATGGTTATTCTGGATAGCATATTCCAGAATACACTTGAAAATTTCTAATTCAATTTTATTCTTTTTATTAATCAATGTTGTAGGAATATTAAAACTATCTTCATCTTCAAAATTATTTAAATCTACAATTACACTATTATAATCATAAACCTTATTTAGAATTTCTTCCATTTTATTCTATTATTATACTACATTTATTTTCTTTAATATTTATCTTAGTATATATTAAATATTAAATGTCTTATACACTACACGCTGTGATAGTTAAGAAGCCTATTGAACTTAATCAGGCTAAAAAAAAAGCTAAACATTTTATAACTGATAAACCTCTTAAATACCGTGAAACGAATTCTAGCTATCGTTTTGAAAACTATCCTAAGGGAGAGTTTGAAACTAAAACATTTAAAACCAAAAAAATAAATGATGATGTTAGTTTAATATTTGGTACTCATAAAGAAGGAAAGGATGAACTTATTGAGGGTGGAAATATTCTAGATGATATGATTAATAAAATTGGTGATTTCTTACTAAAGTATAATCCTATAACATATGGTGTTAAAAGTGGTATGTCTAGAGCACAACGAAAATAAAATATTTTAATATAATAATAATAAAATGGCTTGGGGTTGGCATTATAGCGTTGATGCTAGAGGATGTAATACAAATGTTTCTAATCCTGTAATTATTAAGGATTTTGGAGATATACTTATTAAAAGTGTTAATATGGAAAAACACGGTGAATGTCAATTAGAATATTTTGGAAAAGATAATAAAAAAGGTTTTACTTATTCACAACTTATTACTACTAGCAACTGTTGTATTCATTTCTGCGATAATGGCGAATTCTATTTTGATTTGTTCAGTTGTAAGGATATTGATATTGATGTAGTTAATGAATTGATTACTCAATACTTTGAACCTGAAGAAATATCAACCTTTATGAGGATTAGAGGTTAAACATTAACTTCCATACTTGAACTAATAGATGGTGTTATTGGTGTTGGTATATGATAACGACCATATATTTTTATAGGTGATAAATGATTAAGACTAATAGGTAAATCAAATTTATCATTATATTTTTTTTTATATTTTTGAATAATATCTCTAGGGATTATTGAATTCTTTTCTAGTAGTTGTAATCTTGTATTTTCTACTTCCTTTACAAAGTCTAAATAATTTCTACGTTCTTGTGGAGCCTTTGCTAGTTCTATTCTAATATTTTCATATAGTAAAGACCACATTTTAGATAAATAAAAATGTTCAGTCTCTAATGATTGGTATTGTAATATCTTATATATACTACCTAGTCCTGATACTAGTAAATTCAAACCACCTAATATAAATTGATTAGTTTCACTTGAATTAAAAGATTGATTAAAGCTAAGGGAACCAACTACAGCCGATATTACTATACTAGGTATTGAAAAATAATTTCCCAATTTATTATATTTCAAATAAGAAGTAGAATGTGCTAGATATAATATTTCACATTCTTGTCCAATATCTTTTAATAAGTTCTCGTTATCTTCAGTCCAATTATTCATTTTCTATATACTTAATATATAATGCTAAAATATTGTAGCATATGTGGTATATATTATATAGACTATTTGAAACATATAAATACCCAAGAACATTCAAAAAAAATATCTAAAGAAAATATAAAATGAAGATTTACTCTATTGAATTCAATGATTATTTATTTCCTAGTAGTTTAGATAATTTTGCCATATATAAGCAAATTTTACAAGCTAATAATATACCATACAAACTAAAAATTATAACTAAAACACCTAAATCTTTTATATATGCTACACAAGAAATAGATAATGAAAAAAATATTAAAACTTTTTCAGTAGATGGAATTAAAATTAAATTTTCTATTTAAAAAAAATATATGTCTAATATATAGATTACTAAAATGGAAATAGCTCTAGAAGAAAATCAGTTTAAAACCCCTACCTATGTTAGAAAATGTCAAAAGGAATATAGAGACCGTAAGAAAACAGAAGACCCAGAAGCATTTAATAAACGCCTACAAGAATATAATAAGAAGTATAGAGAACGAAAGAAATTAGGTTTAACCAAACCCAGAAATAATGCAAATGTAAATGAATTTGATACCTCTTTATACAAAACACCTTCTTATATGCTTAATGCACAGAATGCATATAATGAACGAAAACGTCAAGAAAACCCAGAAGAATATAAAAAATATATGCGTGAAGCTAAACAAAAACAACGTGCTAAGATAAAAGAAGAAAAGTTAAAACAAATTGAAGAAATACAAAATACTCTAGCTAATGTATCCTTAGAAAATAATTAAGTGTAAAAAAATAATTTTATCCCAAAACAGTTTAATAAAATCGATAGTTGTTTATTTTTCTCGATAGTTTTTAATTATGATTGGTGTAAAAAAATATTTTTCTACTGTATTTTAAATTTAATAATTTTATTTTTTTAATTTATTCATTTTTATTTCTACTTAAAGAATAATAATATAAAAGACAATATAAACAAATTATTATCTAGCTTTAATATAAAATGGCAACTTTCCAAAGTATCCTAAACTCTAATTTACCTGCTGATGCTGTTAAAGAATCACTTACCTTACAAATCAACCGTCTTCGAAATAAACTAAAAGAAGCAGAAGATAGTGGTAAGAAAACTATAACAACAGTTCTTAAAAATGCTATTGATAGACTAACTGCTAAATTACCTAAGACTGAAAAAGATGATAAAGATGATAATAAAAACAAATCTAATAAAAACATTGTATTTTTAGGAAAAACTTATAAGATTGGTAAAAATCAACAATATAAAAGTATTGTACAAGTTGCTAAAAAATTAAATGTTGATGTTAAAGATTTAAAAGCATACAGAGACGAACAAGATAAAACACGTGTATTTATAAAAAATAAAAATAGTATTGAAATTGATTTAAAAAAGAAAAAACCGTTATTATTGCGTGATTTTGGTATATCCAGAATTTCTAATAAACAACTATTAAAATCTACAAATACTATTAAAAGAAATAACGAAACAATTAAAATATTTTCAAGTATTCCAGATGATATTACAATAAATACATTTGTTGAAGCTCAAGTATGGGTATTTTATTCTACTGAATGGGAATTAAGAAATTTATCATTTCAAGCTGAATTAAACAAAGGTGATGATATTAATGATTTAATATATGATGTAGCTAAAAATCATTTTACAGGTTTGATTCCCAAAAAAACTATTTTTACTGAATATGATAGAGATTTTCCAGCAGAGATAAAACCAACATTTGAAAATGGAGTAAAAATTACTAGAAATAATCAAGATGGACAAATAATGAAAATAGAAAATATGATTTTACGAGATGAAGCTCCCCCAAGTATTAAAAATATGTATTCTAATGTAATTGAAAATAGTAATTGGAAACATTGTGTGCATGACTATATGCTAGAAGTATATAAAAAACAATTTAGTATTAAAACATTACAAAAATTAAATACTACAGATGATATATATAATTTCTGCAAGGAAAAAAATATTAAAATGATTGCTTATGATATTAACGGTAATTGTATCAAAGCTAATTATCCAAATGAAAATAGAAGTAGATTAAAAAATTTATTTTTCATTGCCCATAATAATCATTTATATCCATTAAAAAGTCAGTATTTAAATAAGGTAAAACCAATTATAAATAACATTATTATTATTGATAATAGTATTGCAAAAATTAATGAAATTATTGCACAAGGTAGATATGTATCAAATATAACATTACAAGGTAGTAATATAGTATCATTTATTGATGGTGAAATAAAATATATTTGTAATGATGAATATGAAAAATGCAAAGAAATTTTATCAAAATTTGGATTACTTGACAAAATATATGATAATATACGTATTATGTCATTAGGTAAAATTATTAAACAATTATATACTACTAAAAATGATAAATCTGTATTTATTGGACATAATAAATTTGTTAAGGGTGGTTTTAATTATTTTAATGAAGAATTACAAGGAAAGATAACAACAATTGATTTTAATAAATTCTACCCTAGTTGTTTAAAGGATTTGAATTTTCTAATTAAGGTGGATATGGTTATTGATGATTTGGAAGAATATGATAGTGATGGAGAACTTACAATTGATAATGACCACTATTTATATATTGTGGTACCTAAAGAAAGTTCTATATTATTACCAGATACAAATTGTTATTCTGGTGAGTTTCTTAAATATTGTATTATGGAAGGTTTAGAATTTACTGTTTTAGAAAAAATAAAAACTACACGTATTCCTAACCATTATAAAACGATGATTGAAGATTTATACAATAAATTAAATAATGCCGATTTTAAAATGATTATTAACGTATTAATTGGTCAATTTGAAGCACAAACTAAAAAATATAATACACAATATGTTAAGCTTGTTAATAATGATGAATTGAAGACAATCGATGAACATCATTTTATTGAAAATATTAATTCTAATTTGCATATGGTCTATGATGTTAATGAAAAGATTAGTATTTATAATCATAAACCAATTGCAATCCAAATTAAAGATGAAAGTCGTAAGCGATTATATGAAATAATGAAAGTACTTAAATTAAATGATAGCAATATTAAAGCAATTAAAACAGATAGTATTAGTTATATTAGCAATAATATTTTACCCAAAAAATATATTGGTAAAAATCTAGGTCAGTTAAAATTCATTGATTATAAACCAGTAGATGCAACATTTAACTATTCTAATCAACTATTATCTTTTATTTATGAAAATTCACACACAAATAATATATTAGGTAATTGTTATGCTGGTTGTGGTAAATCATATAAAATAATTAATACCCATATACCCAATTTAAATAATGATTATATTATTCTTACTCCAAGCCATTCAAGTTTAAAAGAATATAGACAATTTAATTATAATTGTAATGTAATTCAAAGTTATGAATTTACAAATGAAACACCAACAGAAAATAATATAATCATTGATGAAATTGGAATGGTATCTCGCAATGGTATGCACCAAGTTCTTAAATGGTTTTATATGGGTAAGCGTATTATTGCATATGGTGATTTTAAACAATTATTACCAGTTGGTGAAGAATATCCATTATCAAGTATTTTATTCCAATCTGCAATTTTTAATAATATTGATAATATGGAACAAAATAAACGTAATAATTTTAGTAAATTATTTTATGATGAAATTATTCAAGGTAAATTAAATAATATGGATGTTATTAAAAAATATAGAAATAATGCAAGCAACAATTTCATTTGTTTTACTAATAAGAGTTGTAATAAATATAATAAAATGGTTGCAATAAAGTTAGGCATTAGAGATAAATTTGCTGTTGGTGCTAAAATTATTTGTAATACTAATGAACTAAGAAAGCTAAATATATTTAATAAGTTTATATTTACTGTTGTTGAAGAAATGGATACTAAAGTTAAATTAGATAATGGTTTAATTATTGATAAGGATATTATGAATAAAATAGATAATGGTAAAGAATATTTTACTTTAGCTTATGCACGAACATTACATTCTGTTCAAGGTGAAAGCCTACCAGATTTTTATTTTCCAGATGATGATGAAGATTTTATTACAGATAGATTTACATATACTCTCATATCAAGATTAAAAGGTACATTTACTGCATATAATAATGATAGTAAATATATTAATTAAATATCAATCTTTGGCGGGATTTAATGATATTTATTAATATATTAGATGAAACATTTAAAAATGAATGGGTAAATTTTCATACCAATGCAGAACTACAAATTTTATGTCAAACGTGTAATTTGAAAAAAGGCACCAAAACAATTTAAAAAAAAAATATATACTGTATATATAAAAATGATTAAACAAAAAGTAAATGATATTTGCAATTGTGGTAGTAATAAAAAATTTAAAAAATGTTGTATGAAAACACAAACATACGAACAAAGACCACATATTCAACCTTCACGTAGAACAATTTTTCGTGAATTAAACAGACACATAAAAGTACCACATTGTATAGTGTGCGGAGATACACACAAAGACGGCAAACTCATACACGCAAACACAGACGAAGGAACAGAACTATTTTGTCAATATTGTTATGATTGCCAAATGAGAATGTAATTATACGAGGGCTTTAACCCTTGGGTTTATGCAATTTGTTTTTGCGATGATTTATTTTTGCGATGATTTGTTTTTGCGATGATTTGAAATTTTATTTTAGATTTTCTGGAATTTGTTTTTGCGATGATTTGAAAATTTATTTTTAATTTTTTATGTATTGAGCTTTTACTATAAAAAGTATTAACAATTTACTATCATATAAAAGAGGTATATAATATAGTAATAAGGAGTGGAGAAAAAAAAAAGAAAAAAG